>Ga0315336_1000817_pt1 | contig 73071 bp, 61 predicted proteins | sample ASW5metaG_FD_204512 | JGI IMG/M metagenome (GOLD analysis project Ga0315336, IMG submission 204512) | Ammonia-oxidizing marine archaeal communities from Monterey Bay, California, United States - ASW #5 | ecosystem: Environmental > Aquatic > Marine > Intertidal zone | place: USA: California... | reverse complement strand
TTTGATCGCCTATCTCAACTTGGACGAAGTCATTCGCATTATTCGTGAAGAAGACGATGCCAAGGCCTCGCTGATCGCGACCTTCAGCCTGACCGAGATCCAGGCGGAAGCGATCTTGAACATGCGCCTGCGTCATCTCCGAAAACTCGAAGAGATGGAGATCAGGCAGGAACATGATGGCCTGAGCGCGGAACAAGGGGTTTTGCAGGCGCTGCTCAAGCACGAAAAGAAGCGCTGGGATACCATCACCGGCGAAATCACAGAGTTGCGCGAGATGCTACGGAAATCGCCGGAACTCGGCCTCCGTCGGACCGTCGTGGCGGAAGCGCCGAAGGCCGAACCGGTGCCGATCGACGTGATGGTCGAGCGCGAGCCGATAACTGTGATTTGTTCGGAAAAAGGCTGGATTCGTGCCGCCAAAGGCCATCTGCAGGCGGACCAGGAATTGAAGTTCAAGGACGGCGACCGGGCGCGATTCCTGTTGCATGCGCAATCCACGGACAAACTGATCTTGTTTGCCACCAACGGCCGGTTCTTTACCTTGGGCTGCGACAAACTGCCGAGTGCCCGCGGCCATGGCGAACCGGTCAAGCTGATGGTTGAGCTCGGCAGCGGCCAGGACATTGTCACGATGATGGTCCACGATCCGAAACGCTCACTGATCGTTGCCGCCGCCGACGGCCGCGGATTCCTGATCCGGGAAAACGAAGTCGTAGCACAAACCCGCACGGGCCGGCAGGTCCTGAACGTTTCCGGCGACGTCGAGGCCCAGATCTGCGTGGCCGTAGCCGGCGATACGGTCGCGGTGATCGGCAGCAATCGCAAATTGCTGATATTTAGCCTGTCGGAGCTGCCGGAAATGACACGCGGCCGCGGTGTCATCTTACAGCGCTACCGCGACGGTGAACTCTCCGACATCAAGGTCTTCGACAAGGCCGACGGCCTGAGTTGGTCGGGGCCGTCGGGTCGGACGTCAAACGAAACCGATCTGCTGGCCTGGGAGGGCAAGCGCGGCGCCGCCGGGCGTATGGCGCCGCGCGGTTTCAACCGCTCCAATCGATTTTCTTGAAGCTGCTTTACTTTTGGGGCGCCGTGAATCGCGCAGCGAGTTCGTGACGCCAAAACGACGCCTGCAGTAAGTATGCCGCTCCGGGCTTAAAGGCACTGTCGGTAAGGCTGATCTCGAACGCTTTGCGGGCATGGCCGCCGGCGTCGAGCCTCTGCGTTTGCAGAACTTGGGTGCAGACCGTGGGCGGCGGCGTTTGCACGATCCGGCCGGCGTCGTCGGTGATCTTCCAGTGCCAAATGGTGCAGGGTGAGCCGGCCCCGACATGGACCGGGTCCGATCCGGTGTTGGTGAGCGTTGCCGCGCCCGATAGCCGCGCCGGATCCGATTGTACCGACAGATCCAACATAGTTTGAAGCGGCGGGCTTTGCGGTGCTTTCGGTTTGGCTGGCGGTTGCTGCCCGGCACATCCGGCAATGGTCATTGAAATCAACAACGCGACAGCCACGCTGCATCGGGTAACGACCGTCATGAAATTAGAAATGTGCGATAGGGTTGCCCAACGGGCATATCCCGTCAAAGACGGGTCCAGCCGGCGTCGGTCAGACCCTCGATCGGCATGAATCGGCTTTTGTAGGCCATTTTCGGGCTGTCTTCGATCCAATAGCCGAGATAGACGTAGTCAAGCCCGAGTTCCAAAGTCCGCTCGATATGCCAGAGGATGATGTAGGTGCCGGGGCTTTCCTCCGACAAGTTCGGGTCGAAGAAACTGTAGACCAGGGACAGGCCGTCATGCATGCGATCGGTAAGGCAGGCACCGTAGAGGTTGCCGTGTTCAGTGCGATATTCGATCAAATGGGTGTCCACCGGCGTGTCTTCGACCATCGCGCGGTAGTCGCTGAAACCCATGTCTGCCATGCCGCCGCCGGGATGTCGGTTGGTCAGATATTGCTGGAAAAGACCGAAATGTTCGTGGGTTGCGAGCGGCGGCATGGCGAAACCGGTGACGCCGTTGTTTCTGCAGTTGACCCGGCGATGGCTCTTCGTCTGCATGAAGTCGCGCACTGGAATGCGCACCGGGATGCAGGCGTTGCAGCCGTCGCAGGCCGGCCGATAGGCGAGATCCTGGCTGCGCCTGAAGCCCACTTGGGACAAGGCTTCATGCAAATGATCGGGATCTTCGCCGGACAGCAACGTCACGACCTTGCGTTCCAACCGATCCGGCAAATAAGGGCACGGCGTCGGAGGCGTCGCGAAAAAGTGACGCAGCGGAATTTGAACCCGTTTCATAACGGTAAGTCTAGCTCAAAAAAGGCGGTTGTCGAGGACACTATGCTTGATCTTGACAATAATTAGTGTCGCTACAGTCAAATGAAGGCTGTCATAACCCAAAATACCAGGGCGCCAGCAAACTATAGCTCAGCCAGATGATAAAGATTAGCGGCAGCCCGGCGCGGGCGAAATCGGTGAATCGGTAATGGCCGGGTCCCATGACCAAGAGGTTGGTTTGATAGCCGACGGGCGAGGCGAAGGAGCAATTGGCGGCAAAGATGACGGCGTAGATAAACGGCAGCTGTGACACGCCCAAGCCGTCGGCAATACCGATGGCGATCGGTGTGAACAGCACCGCCGTGGCATTGTTGGACAAGACATTGGTCAACAATGCAATCAGTAAAAACAGCGCCGACAGGATGACCGCCGTGGGCGCGCCGGCGAGCATGGTGATAAGGCTGTCGGCCAGATACTGCGCGCCGCCGGTCATGCGCAAGGCCGCGCCCATGGCCAGCGCCGACCATATCAACAGGGCAACGCGGCGATCCAGGGCACGCTGCGCCTGATGGATATTGAGGCAGCCAGTCACCAACATTGCCACGGCGCCGCATAGGGCGGCGGCAACCACCGGGACCAGACCGCTCGCCGCCAGCACCACGACACCGCCGAAAATGACCCGCGCCCATTTCGCGCGGGCGATGGCCGGCATATCGCGGGCCGACCACTCCAGCAAGATGACGTCTGGATTGCCGCGCAAATGTTCGACACGGCCGCGTGGGCCCATGACCAGCAACACGTCGCCGGCATCCAGTCGGATATCGGTCATGGTCTGGCGAATCATGCGGGACCGCCGCTGGATGCCGAGCACGATGCAGCCGGTGCGGTGATGGAACACGACTTGCTTCAGATTGCGGCCGATGATGCGCGAAGCCGGTGCCACCACCACTTCCGCCAGCACCAAATCGCTGCCCAGTTTGACCTCGCCGGCGGTGTCGGCATCGGCCGCTTCCGCCATATCGGACCCGGTCAGTGCGCCGGCGAAAAGCTCTGGGCTGGCCGAAAAGGCTTCCATTATCGCTTTGCGCGTCGCCGCGACGACGATCTCGTCACCGGGCCGCAGGATGACGTCGTCGAACGGCGGCAAGATGGCTGCCTCGCCGCGTTGCACCAGGCGAACGGTGACGTCCGGCAAATCCGCGACGCGGCCGGCGACAAAGCCGCGGCCGACCAACGGTGTGTCCGGCGCGACAACGAATTCGACAATGAATTGCTTGCCTTCCGGCCCGACCAAGGTGTCGGCCAGCGACGCGCGGTCCGGCAACAGGCGCGGCGCGATCCAAACCACGTAAACCAGACCAATCACGGCCAAAACCATGCCGGGCAGGGTGAAATCAAAAAAGCCGATTGGTCTGGCACCGGCCTGTTGCGCGGCGCTGGCGGCCATCAGGTTGGTCGAGGAGCCGATCATCGTCGTCATGCCGCCCAGGATGCAGGCGAAGCTGAGCGGCATCATCACGGTACTGACCGATCGATGCACACGGCTCGCAAGGGCAGTCATCAGGGGGATGAAGATCACAACGACCGGCGTATTGTTCAAAAACGCGCTGATGAAGGCGGCCACGGCGAGGCTGACGGCCACGGTCAGGAACGGCCGATGCCGGCGCAGAATGGCCAGTCGGCGCGCCGGTCCTTCGAGGGCGCCGGTCTGTACGATACCTTGGCCGACCACCAGCAGCGCGAGCACGGTGATCAATGCCGGATCGGCCAGGCCGGCGATCAACACGCGCGCGTCCAGCAAATTGCGGCCGTCGGCGGCGGTCACCGGAAACAGGTGAAAAAACAGCACCAAAAACGCAACCACGCTGATTGACGTCAGCTCCAAGGACAGCCGTTCGTTTACGTAGGCGATGACGGCGATCACAATCACCGCCATCACGATCCACATCTGAAAGGTCGGCTCAACCGCCAGGCTGCTCACGGCTACCCCCTAGTCCTCCCAAAACCTACGGCAAGTTGTGTCTGGTTTGAAAGGGTTTACATCGCCTTCAACCGTTCAAGTCGCCCGCCGCCTGACCAAAACACCGGCGATCCAGTCATGCAGGCAGCGGCCGCGTTGGTTGAACAGCGCGACCAGCAGGATCGCCGTCGTCGTGACGGTCACGCTGACATAGAATACCACCACCATGACGGCGGCCTGGCGGTAGCCGGCCGCGCCGCCGTCGGTCGTCGTCACCCGCAAAGCCATGGCGTGCATGCCGAGCGTGGCCGATCCGGAAGCGCCAATGGTGAGGATCGGGTAGAGCGCCGGCAGCAGCGCCGTCAGCCAAATCTGCATCGGTGCCGCCAATTTCAGGCCGCTGCCGGCAATCGCCGGAAACACCGTCCAGGCGACGCCGGCAATCAGGCCCATGATGGCCGCGTCGATACAATAGGCAACGGCGCGGCGGACGCGCACGCCTTCGAACTCTGTCACGATGACTCCGTCGCTTGCGGCAAAAGCAAGAGCAAGTTTCGACCATACGGATACGTTTGATGGGTGCAAATCGGCTTTTCGGGCAGGCGCGATGCGCCGCGCGATGTGGAGCATCGAGCAAGCATCGCAACGCACCCGAAAAGCCGATTTGCCCCACCGAAGGCCGGGTTCTTTTGCGTTGTGGCCGTTTCGCGCGTCTTATACGATGTACCACATCGCATGGCGACGCGCTCATTGCCACAACGCAAAATAATCCCGGTCAAACGTTTCCGTATGATCGAAATTTGCTCTAACTCACGTAAGGCTTTTCCGCGCGATTTGCAACGATTCGGGCGATCACGGCAGGCCGTTTCGCGGGCAAAGAGGAATACCGACATCGCGGCTCAGCAATTCGGCATAGAATCGCTACGGCAAAGGCTAAGCAATGCACGGCCGTTTCCGGTGGCCGTGATCCTGCAGGTCGTGGCCGGCGTCATTGCCTTTGGCGGCGCCCATCTGATGGCGCAGGGTTTGGGCCTTGCCGCGCCGCGCCTCACGGTGTTGCTGGCACAAGGCGGTATGGCGGCGCTGGCCAGCCACCTGGTCGGTCTCGGCTGGTGGTGGCTGCCGATACAGTTGCTGTTGCCGCCGGCGGTTTTGCTGGTCGGTGATTTGGGACTGCCCAGTTGGCTGCCGTTGGTCTTGTTCGTCTTGCTGGCTCTGGTTTTCTGGAACAGCGCGCGGGATCGGGTACCGCTTTATCTTACCAATCGAGCGACCGCGGCCGCCGTGGCGGAATTGCTGCCACCAGAGTCCGGCGTCCGGGTAATCGATCTTGGCTGCGGATTGGGCGGCCTGGCGGCGCGCTTGGCGCGGGCGCGGCCCGATGCATTTGTCACCGGCGTCGAATCGGCGCCGTTCCCGTTCGCCGTCGGTTGGCTCTATCACCGGCTCGTCGGACCCGCCAACCTCGACATTCGCTATGGCAATATGTGGCGCATCGACCTCGGCCAATGGGATGTAATCTATTGTTTCCTGTCGCCGGCGCCGATGGCGCGGCTCTACGACAAGGTCAAGTCGGAGATGTCGGCTAGCGGTCTTTTCATCAGCAATTCGTTTGCCGTGCCCGAGGCTCCGGCCGACCGTATTGTCACGGTCGACGACCGGCGCCAGAGTCGTCTGCTGGTTTGGTCGATTTGAGGCCGTCTTACTCGGCTTTTTCGTTGGGCGCCTTTGAGGCGCGCAGCAGCACGATGCTGATGCGCCGATTACTGGCGGCAAAGGGGTCTTCGGGCAACAGCGGCTCGGTATCCGCCTTGCCGGTCACTTGGGCGATGCGCTCGGGCGCCAAGCCGGACTGCAACAGCGCCCGCCGGCTGGCGTTGGCCCGGTCCGAGGACAATTCCCAATTGTCGTAGCCGTTGTTGGCGCGATAGGGCGTCGCATCCGTGTGGCCGGTAATTTTGACTTTGTTGGGTAAGCGTTCGACGATTTGCGTAACCATGCCGATCAAAGTCTGGGTATGGTCCTGCAAGGCGGCACTGCCGCTCGGGAACATCGATTTGCGCTCCTGATCGACCAGTTGAATGCGCATGCCCTCGGGCGTCATATCAACCAAAATATGCCGTGAAAGGTCGGCCAATTCGGGTAGGTCTTGTATGGCTTGCTGTATGGCGTCGACGGCTTTCTCGAAGGCCTGTTGCTCCTGCTCGGCCAGTTCTTTTTCGAGTTGGGCTCGGCTAATTTCTTCGATGGATTCCTCGGCGGATTCGCCGTCGGCCATTTGCTCGTGCTCTTTTTCTTCTTCTTCTTCGACGGTGTCTTCATCCGTGGTGGCCGGCGGCGCGACGCTTTGGAAGACCGTCGGCACACCGGCGTCGGAAACTTTGGCGCCTTCGGGGCTCATGGTGCGTCCGCCCATGATGCCGCCGCTGCCGGAACGGCTGAGGCTGGCGGCGGCCGGACTGAAGTGATCGGCGATGCCGGCCTTTTGTTCGTCGGTGGTCACGTTCAGCAACCACAGCAACAGGAAAAACGCCATCATCGCGGTGACGAAGTCCGCATAGGCGACTTTCCAGGCGCCGCCATGGGCGCCGTGGCCGCCTTTGACGACCTTCTTGATGATGATTGGTTGTTCGTCAGACATAGTGGCCGATTGCGGTTAGGCGATGATCGTCAGGGCGCCGACCGTCATGCGGTCGGGGCATTTTCTGCGGCTTCCTCGACTTCCAGGAAAGACGGCCGTTCGTGGCTGTAGAGCGTCTTGCGGGCGAACTCCACCGACAGGGCCGGGGCGTATCCTTGCAGATGCGCCAGCAAGCCGGCCTTTATGCAGTTGAAGTATTTCGTGTCCGCGTCGGCATAGGCGTTCAAGAAATTGCCCATTGGCGCGACCACGCCATAGGCGATGAAAATGCCGAAAAACGTACCGACCAAGGCCGCCGCGATCAATCCGCCCAGCACTTCCGGCGGTTCGGAGATCGAGCCCATGGTCACGATCACGCCGAGCACGGCGGCAACGATGCCGAATGCCGGCAGCGCCTGGCCCATTTCGCCGACCGCCGCGCCGATGGTATGAGCCTCGTGATGGTGGGTTTCGATTTCCTCTTCCATGAGATCGGCAAGTTCGTGCGGGTTTTCCGACCCCATGGTAATGAGCCGCAGATAATCGCAGAGGAAATTCAGCGCATGATGGTTTTTCATGAACAGCGGGAAGTTTTGGAACAGGCTGCTCTCCTCGGGGTTTTCCAAATGACTTTCCAGCGCCAGCATGCCTTTGGACTTGGCGAGTTTGAAAATCGCGTATTGCATGGTCAGCAATTCGAGGTAGTGCGCCTTCGAATAGGGCGCGCCTTTCACCAGCCGGCCCAAATGTTTGAGCGTGCCGAAAATCACCCATTTAGGGTTGGCGACGACAAAACCGCCGGTCGCGGCGCCCAGGATGATCAACCATTCCAGCGGCTGAACGAGGATGGCAAAGGATCCGTGTGGCAGATAGCCGCCCAACACGGCGCCAAAGACAATGACCAGCCCGATAAAGAAGAACATACCGCTTCCCATCCGCCGGGCGTGGATCGCCCCGCTTTCCGGACCAAGAATCGCGAAATGTGGTTAATAAGCGGTTAGGGTTGGGGGCCGGCCCGACCCAGCCGCCCTTATGAAATGGCTGTCGGCTTGGTATTGTCCGGTCCAACACCTAAACTAGAACCACTCTAAGCAACACAGGGACTGCTCAATGGCCTTTACCGCGCGTGAATTCAGGGATGCAATGGGCTGTTTTGCGACGGGTGTGGCGGTGGTCACCGGTCGCGACGAAAACGGCGCGCCGGTCGGGGTTACGGTCAATTCCTTTAGTTCGGTTTCGCTGTCGCCGCCGCTGGTGCTGTTTTGCCTCGATCGCGAGGCCGACAGCCTGCAGCCGTTCGCCGACGGCAAGCACTTTGCCGTCAATATCCTCAACGCCGAGCAATCCGATCTGTCGCACCACTTCGCCCAAACCGGCGTCGACAAATGGTCCGGTGTCGAATGGTCGGCCGGCGGCAATGATTGCCCGGCGTTGCCTGGCGCCGTGGCGCGCTATGAATGTACCAGCGTCGCCGCCCATGACGGCGGCGATCACGTCATCCTGGTCGGCAGGGTCGATGACATCGAAACCGGAGATCACGCGCCGTTGTTGTATTTTCGCGGAAACTATGCGTATTTGCCCAGCGCCGAATAGCGTGTCGCTCTAAAATCCGTAAATCGCCCGAAGCCGGGCAAAGGCAAAACGCTTCAGACAGAGAGGCTGATCAATGACGTCGAAATTTGCATTCATCGGTTTGGGGGTCATGGGATATCCGATGGCCGGGCATTTGGCCGCCAAGGGCCATGACGTGAAAGTCTATAATCGGACGGCGGCGAAGGCAGCTAAATGGAAAAAGCAACATAAAGGCCGGACCGCACGGACACCGCGCGAGGCCGCCAAAGGCGCCGATTTCGTGATGGTCTGTGTCGGCAATGACGAGGATCTGCGAAGCGTCGTCCTTGGCGATCGCGGCGCCTTGGCCGGCATGGCCAAGGGGACGATCCTTGTTGATCACACGACCGCCTCGGCCGACGTCGCGCGTGAAATCGCGGCGATCGCCCGCAAACAGGGCGTCGGCTTCGTCGACGCGCCGGTCTCCGGCGGCCAGGCCGGAGCTGAGAACGGCGTTTTGACGGTGATGTGCGGCGGCCGGGCCGGCGACTTCAAAAAGGCCAAGCCGGTCATGGATTGCTATGCCCGCGCGGTCACGTTGCTCGGCAAGGTGGGGTCGGGTCAGTTGACCAAAATGGTCAACCAGATTTGCATCGCCGGCCTGGTTCAATCATTGGGTGAGGGCATTCAGTTTGCCCAGCGCGTCGGGCTCGACGCTAGCCAAGTCGTCGATGTGATTTCCAAGGGCGCGGCGCAATCCTGGCAAATGGAAAATCGCGGTGAGACCATGGTCGACGACAAGTTCGACTTCGGCTTCGCCGTCGATTGGATGCGCAAGGATCTCGACATCGCCTTGGCCGAGGCCAAGCGCACGGGCATGAGTCTGCCGGCAACGGCCCTGGTCAACGAGTTCTATCGCGACGTTCAGTCGATGGGCGGCGGGCGCTGGGACACCTCGAGCCTGGTTCGCCGATTGCGGCAACTGGATAAACCCTACAAGATGTAAATCCAGCAGATTCCCAAACTGCTCTAGCGATTGACAGCCGGTTTCAGGGCTGTCGAAGGAGGCGGCATGTACCTGCAAAATAGGTCGGGGGCGATGGGTCAGGACCGACCTTCCTATGCGTCGGTCGAGGTCATGGTGCGGTCGCTGTCGCCGAGTTATCCGGTGTTCGGCATTCGCCGCTCGCTGCTGGCCGATACCGCGCGGCGCTTCGTCTCGCGGTTTCCCGGCGCGGTGCTCTACGCGGTCAAATGCAACCCGAGCGCCGCCGTCCTGCAGGCGCTGCATGACGGCGGCATAAACGGCTTCGACGTGGCATCGCCGGCTGAAATCGGTCTGATCAGAAATCTGTTGCCGGACAGCCGGTGTTATTATCATCATCCGGTCAAGTCGCCCGCGATGATCGCCTCGGCCTATCATGACCACGGCATTCGTTACTTCGCCGTCGATCACCGAAGCGAACTCGACAAGGTGCTTCAGTCCACGGCCGGCGACCCGACCGTAGTAGTGATGGTTCGTATCGAGACGCCGAAAACCGACTCCGTTTTCAATCTTGCGTCGAAATTTGGCGCCGGTTCGGATGCCGCCGTCGAGTTGTTGCAGGCGGCCGCGACGGCGGGCGTCAATGTGGGCCTATGTTTTCACGCCGGCTCGCAATGCCGATCGCCGGCGGCTTACGGCGGCGCCATCGAGCTTGCCGGCTCGATCGCCGCGCGTGCCGGTGTCCGGCCGGTGGCCCTCGACGTCGGTGGCGGCTTCCCGGTCTCCTATCCGAATTCGCCGGCGCCGCCGGTCGAAGATTTTTTCGTTGCCATTGCCAATGCTTTCCGCCGGCTGGACTGGCCCGATTGCACATTGATGTGCGAACCGGGCCGGGCTCTGGTGGCCGAAGGTCAGTCGCTCGTCGTGCAGGTGCACCTTCGCAAAGGCCGGAAGCTTTACATCAATGACGGCGTCTATGGCGGCCTGATGGATCTCAAAATCGCCGGCTTGGAGCTGCCGATCCGACTGATGCCCGGCGATGGTCGGCCGGTCTCCACCGACACCGTGCCGTTTACCGTGTTCGGCCCGACCTGCGATTCCTTCGATGTGCTGCCCATGCCCTGGGCCTTGCCGGCCGACATCCGTGAAGGCGACTGGATCGAGGTCGGCCTGATGGGCGCCTACGCCAACGCTGTCGCGACCCGGTTCAACGGTTTTTCGTCGGACACCGAGGTTTTCATTGGCGGTTGACCGGGCCGCGGACGCGTAATCGCGAAGCCATAGCCCGATCGCGGCAAGATTGGCGCATGCGCGTTGATTTCAATTTGGCAGTTCCCGGCCGAACAAGAGGCGCGCGCCCGCGGCGGCGATACCCCTGATAGCTGGCATAGGTATTGTCGACTGTCCGAAGCGGCCGAAATCAGAGGTTGAACTGCCGCGCTTTACCAGGCCGAGACAGGCAGTAGCTGACGCGAATGAGACACAGATAGCTTTGAAGAATACCCGTGGTCTCTGAACCGTGAGAATGGGCATGCAAACGTTGAAAACTAAAGTAAGTGAATTTTGTATTTTTCGACGAACCGACGTTTGTCTTCTTCGCCCGGTACCTTGCCGTTTTGAAATGCTGCAATCTCTCGGATAAATCCCTCCGAAGGCCCCGATGGCGCATTAATGATCAACAGGTGGCTGTCTACTAAGGCTTTGAACCGGCGCGGCACATTTGGCCCGGTAATGACCAGATCCCCAGAACCTGCGATAAAGTGCTCCTTGTCGACGCCAAATTCCACTTCGCCGGATACGATGTAAAAGATTTCATCGTCTATCTCGTGATAGTGCCAAGGCGCCTCGTTCCCCTGCTGCAATTTGCTATCGAAGATAGACACCCGGTTGTCCGTATCCAGACCCGTCGCGAGGATCGACGTTCGCTCGCCTTTGTCCAGGTCCAGACTTTCGCCAGAGGCGGCGGGTATGTATTTGTACCTCTTCGTCATTGAGTCAGATCAATCCGTAGGCTGCGCACCGCGCCTTCCCGAAAAGCCGATTTGCTTCCATCAAACGCTTTCGTATGGTTGAAACTTGTTCTAGTTGGCCGATCGATTTTCACTCAACTCATCCCTTCCAACGATCCGGTTGCCCCGCTGCCAATCCGCCAGATAGCCCGCCAAAATTCGGGCGAGTTCGCCGACATGGGGCTTTTGCAACATGGAACGGTGGTCACCCGGCACCTCCGCGGTGACTAGACCGCCCGCAATCAAGCGGCGCCAGCGCCGCACCAGGTCCGCATTTTGCTCCCGTTCCGCCGCGGTGATCAGGATTGCCGAGCCCGCATAGGGATTTGGGCGATAGCGCAAAAGGGAGCCGACCCGCGCCGCATTCAAGGTAACCGGCGCGTCCGCGACACCAAGCCCAAGTGACTGGCGGACTAACGAGCCGGCAATGCGCGCCGCCTTGAGCGGTTGGCGCAGCGCCTTGTTCGCCAACGCGCCTGCGGCGGCCGGAAAGCTGGTGTCCAGCAACGCCAATTTGGATACCTCTATGCCTTGCGCGTGCAAGATTCGGGCGATCTCGAAGGCGATCGGTCCCGCGGTCGAATAGCCCAAGATCCGATAGGGGCCTTGCGGCTGGACCTGCCGCATCATCTCGACGCAATGGGCGGCCATGTCCTCGATCCGCCGATCCGGCAGCGCGTCACCGCCGATGCCCTTTGCCGGTAACCCATAGACCGGCTGGTTGGCGCCCAAATGCGGGATCAACGGCAAACAATAATGGCCCGGCATCTCGCTCATCGCGGCGATGAACAAAATCGGTTTCTCGCCGGTGGTCTGCAACGGCAAGGCTCGGTCCCAGTCGGTCACCGGCCTCTGACGTGTCAGGGTCATGGCCAAGGCTCGGATCGTTGAGCCCTTGAGCCAAAGGCTTTCGAACGGGATGGCGCGGCCCAGGCGCTGCTCGAGCCGCAAAAACATCGTCAAGGCCATCACCGAATCACCGCCGATCAAAAAGAAGTCGTCCTCAACCGAAATTCCCTCCTCATTCAGCAGCTCTTCCCAGATCTCTTTCAATGCCGCTTCCACCTCATTCATTGGCGCCACGACGTCGCCCACGCGGTCATGGATATCGATGATGGGCGGCGGCAGAGCCCGGCGGTCGACCTTGCCGGTCGCGGTTAGCTCGAAGCCACGCACCGGCATGAACACCGACGGCACCATATGATCCGGCAAACGATGGCCAAGATAGGTGCGCAGTTCCGAGGTCGTTGGAATGGAATCCGTTTCACCTACAACGTAGCCGACCAGTCGCTCCGTACCGAGATTGACCCGGTCGAGCACCACCACCGCCGCTTTGATCGCAGGATGTTCGGTCAACATGTTCTCGATCTCACCCGGCAGCACCCGGTGGCCGCGGAATTTGACTTGTTGATCAGTCCGGCCACGGCTGTGCAAACAACCCTGCGCATCCATTACCGCCAGATCACCGGCCCAAAAGATCCGCCGGCCGGGCATGGTCTTGTCGGGCATCCAAGTCTTGGCCGAGAGCTCCGGATCGTCCCAGTAACCAAGATTCAACGCGACACCGCGAACCGCGATTTCGCCGACCATGCCCTGCCGCACCGGCATCTGTTCTTCATCAAGTAACTGCACATCCATATGCGGCATAGGATATCCGATCGGCACAACAGTGCCTTGCGGCGGTAATGCTGAACGATCCGGAACAAAGAATGCCATCCGCCCCATCTCGGACGAGGAAAATGAATGGATGAAGGCGCAGGTACGTGGAAAGGCGCGGTCAAAGCGTTCGACGTCCTCGCGATACATCGCTTCCCCACCCACGGAAACTAATCGCATAGCCGGGAAGAACTCGTCCGGATTTAGCGCCCCAAGAAATTGCCGAAATCCGGTCACGATGCCGCCATAACACGTGATGGCGTGACGCAACAACCAACTCTTCATCGCACGGAACCCGTTCTCCCGAATGTCGAAGGGATGGATCGTCGCACCACAAATCATCGGCCCCAGGAGATCCGTCACCCGAAAATATTGCATGAACGCGACCCGGTCGCCGTCGCCGATCTTGAATAGGTTCATCAGCGCCAAAGTTTGTTTGTGATCATCGCCATGCGTATGCATGGCCCCTTTCGGTGTGCCCGTGGACCCCGTGGTATAGGCGACGCGGCTCAAGTCATCCGCCGAAAGAGGCACACCTGGATTTTGTTCTACCGGTCGCGCCAGCAAATCTGAAACTTCGATGACAGCAACCGATTCATCGGCCAAGCGTCGTGCGCGCACTTCATTCGCTCGGTCGGTGAGAACAATTGCTGCTCTTGTATGCTGAAACAGATCTAAAACGCCCTGGTCTTTGTGAATTGGATCGATGGAAACGTAGGCCGCGCCTGCTTTCGTGACGCTGATAGCGGCGGCGACTTTCTCCGATCCATGCGCCATGAACAATGCGATCAGGGAATTCGTCGGACATCCAATCTCCAACAGTCGGTACGCGATCGCGTTGGCTTGCCCGTTAAGCTCGGCCAACGTCACGGTATCGGTGTCGGTTATCACGGCGGCGCGTTCCGGCGCCGTCTCAACCGCCTGTTCGAACAGATCTAAGAGGAGGCCGTTGACAGGACTAGGATCAATTGGCACATAGCCCTCGGCCGCAACAACGGCCGTCGCCTGCCACTGTCTTTTGTCGTTCGTAATTCTACCAGACCCATGAACTGTAATAGAGTAGTCGTAATTCATACTACAAGTTTCAAAACTTTACGCAGAATGTTCAACTCTACCCGGCCTTGAGCCGTTCCGCCGCGGCGACCGCGAAGTAGGTCAGGATGCCGTCGCAGCCGGCGCGCTTGAAGCCGAGCAGGCTTTCCATCATGGCGCGGTCGAGATCCATCCAGCCGTTGGCGCCGGCCGCCTGCAGCATGGCGTATTCGCCCGATACCTGATAGGCGAATGTCGGCAGGCCGAAAGCCTGCTTGACGCGCCAGCAGACGTCCAGGTACGGCATGCCGGGTTTGACCATCACCATGTCGGCACCCTCGGCGATATCGAGCGCGACTTCGCGCAGCGCCTCGTCGCTGTTGGCCGGATCCATCTGGTAGGTCTTCTTGTCGGCAGCGCCGAGCGCGCTCGACGAGCCGATCGCGTCGCGGAAGGGCCCATAGAATGCGGAGGCGTATTTGGCCGCGTAGGCCATGATCTGCACGTTGACGTGGCCGGCATTTTCCAGCGCCTGGCGAATGGCGCCGATGCGCCCGTCCATCATGTCGGACGGCGAAATCACCGTGCAACCGGCGGCCGCTTGAACCAGGGCTTGGCGCACAAGAATGTCGACGGTCTCGTCGTTGGCGACATAGCCGTCGCGGATGACGCCGTCATGGCCGTGGTTGGTGAAGGGGTCGAGTGCGACGTCGCACATGATGCCGATGTCGGGGACGGCGGCGGCGACGGCGCGGATGGCGCGGCATACCAAATTATCGGGATTGACCGCCTCGCTGCCTTCGGCGTCTTTTAGCGCGGAATCGAGTGCTGGAAAGATGGCGATTACCGGAATCCCGAGCGCCGCGGCGTGGCCGGCGGCCTCGACCAGCAGATCGATCGACAAACGCTGAGCGCCTGGCATGGACGGCACATCGACAGCGCCGGCATCGTCATGCACGAACACCGGCCAAATAAGATCTTCTGGCGCCAGGCGGTTCTCGGCGACCAGGCGGCGCGACCAATCGCGCGCTCGATTGCGCCGCATGCGAACCGTCGGAAAGCCACCAGGCGTGGAAGGCCGAGGCGTCGATTCCGGGGAATCGGGTCCGGCCGGAGACGGGAAGGGAACGGGCTCGCTCGGCATGATTGGATCTCCTTCGGCTTCTGACGCGATCATAGCCCTTTGACGACGGGCTCGCCACTCCATTGGACCGGTCCGCGGCCGTCGTTGACAGGGTTCGCGGCCTCGCTTATCACCGATTTCATGGACTTTGAACTGAGCGAAGAACAACGGGCTTTTCAGGAGACGGCGCGCGATTTCGCCGATCAGGAAATGGCGCCGCACGCCGCGCGATGGGATGAAGAAAAGATCTTTCCGGTGGACGTGCTGCGCCAGGCCGCGGCGCTCGGCTTCGGCGGCATCTATGTGAGCGAGGCGGTGGGCGGATCCGGCCTTGGCCGGCTCGACGCCGCCCTAATCTTTGAGGAACTGGCGGCCGGCTGCACCTCGACGGCGGCCTATATTAGCATTCACAACATGGCGACCTGGATGATCGACCGCTTCGGCGACGACAGTGTTCGCTCCAAGTTCGTGCCTGGCCTCTGTGCCATGGATTTGTTCGCCAGCTATTGCCTGACCGAACCTGGTGCCGGGTCCGATGCCGCCGGCCTTAAGACCCGTGCCGTGCGCGACGGCGATAGCTATGTGCTGAACGGCACCAAGGCGTTCATCTCCGGCGGCGGCCGCGCCGATGTCTATGTCACCATGGTGCGGACCGGCGGCGACGGGCCGGGCGGCGTGACCTGCCTGGCGGTCGGCGCCGACAGCCCCGGTCTGAGCTTCGGCGCCCAGGAACGCAAGCTCGGTTGGAATTCACAGCCCACCGCCATGGTGATCTTTGAGGATTGCCGTGTGCCGGTCGAAAACCGTGTTGGCGATGAAGGTGACGGCTTTGCCATCGCCATGAAAGGGCTCGATGGCGGCCGCATCAACATCGGCGCCTGTTCGATCGGCGCGGCGGCGGCGTGCTTGGAGGCGGCGCGCGACTATACCCAATCGCGGCAACAGTTCGGCCGCGCGATCGCCGATTTCCAGGCGACACAGTTCAAACTGGCCGACATGGCGACGGCATTAGAGGCCGCGCGCCTGATGATCCGTCAGGCCGCGGCAAAATTAGACAGCGGCGATCCGGATTCGACATTGTATTGCGCCATGGCCAAGCGCTTCGCCACCGATGCCGGCTTCGACATTTGCAACGATGCGCTGCAGCTGCATGGCGGCTATGGTTATCTGAAGGATTATCCGGTCGAGCGCTATTTGCGTGATTCCCGGGTTCATCAGATATTGGAAGGCACCAACGAAATCATGCGGGTGGTCATCGCGCGACGGCTGTTGGCGCGCCAATCGAAGTTCTAATGCGGATCGACGGGAGATGATGAGATGCGTATAGCAAACATTGAAGCGATTCCATTGCGCATTCCGTTCACCCATGGCGGCCGGCCGGCGGGCTGGAGCGGGTTGAGCTGGGACCAGCTCGATACGGTCCTGGTCAAGGTCGAGACGGACACCGGCCTGATCGGCTATGGCGAGGCCTTCGCCTATAGCTGCGCCCGAGCCGTTGTCGCGGTGATCGAGGATCTGATCGCGCCCATTGTCGTCGGCCGCGACGCACGCTCGCCCGGTGGTTTGCTGGACGAACTGCAACAGAAACTGCATTTGTTCGGACGCTACGGCATCACCATGTTTGCGCTGTCGGGGCTCGACATCGCGCTTTGGGACCTCGCCGGCAAAGAGGCTGGATTGCCGCTGCACAGGCTGTTGGGCGGTGCCGTGCGCGACACCGTGCCGGGCTATGCCAGTCTGTTCAAATATGCCGATCCCGAATTGGTCGCCGCCAAGACGACGGCGGCATTGGAGGATGGCTATCAATTCGTCAAACTGCACGAAACGGCGGAGGCGGAAGTCCGCGCCGCGCGGGAGGCGGCCGGCGACGGCGTGCCGATCATGGTCGACACCAACTGCCCGTGGACGCCGGCGCAGGCCAAGGAAATGGCCAATCGGCTGAAGCCCTATAACATCGCCTGGCTTGAGGAGCCGATTTTTCCACCGGAGAACTTTGCCGCCCTGGCGGCGCTGCAGAAGGAATGCGGCGTCCCGCTGGCGGCCGGCGAGAACGCCTGCACCTTGTATGAATTCGCCAAGATGTTCGAGGCCGGCGCGGTCACCTTTGGCCAACCGAGCGTCACCAAAGTCGGCGGCATCGGTGAATTTCGCAAGGTGGCGATGCTGGCCGAGGTCTCGAACGTGACCGTCATGCCGCATTCGCCCTATTTCGGCCCGGGCTTCTTGGCAACGCTCCATTTGCTGTCGGCGATGCCTGATGAAACCCTCTCCGAACGCTTCTACGTAACGGCGGAAGCCTATCTCTATGGCGCCGCCGTCGACGCCGTAGACGGGCGGTTTGCGGTGCCGTCCGGTCCGGGGCTCGGCATTGAGCCGGATCCCACGGTTATCTCGGATTTTCGCGTCACTTTTTGACCGGAGCAAGTTTCGACCAGAAATTAACCTTTTCCACTGTCGGCACGGTTTACAAAAGCCGCTCTGCCGCGTGGCTATCAGTTCATAAAACTTAAAAAAATCAACGCATTAACCGGTTGGCACGCGGCTTGCGAGTTCGCTCCTGTCGATCGGGCGCGAATTTCCGGTCGGTTGTTTCGGCCGAGCAGGAAAGGCTAACCGCATGATCTCTTGGATCCGCTACTGGTTCACGTTGAAAATTCTCTCAGTGATGAATGCCAAGTATCCGGTCGACGGAAACTGATCTGAAACGGCCACAACAGAATTTTACCGGGCATCGACGCAAAGCAGAACACGTCATCGGTCCCAAAGGATCGAAGCCCAATAGTTTGTCCGATACCGCATAGTAGCGTCAGCAGCGTCCGTCGGAGTAGCGTTCGTGGTATCGGACTGGCGCGGCGGCCCTAGGGTCGCCGCGCCCCCAATTTTTCCCAAATCAGGATTCCGTCAGTCACCCGGCAACAGCCAGCCTGGATCTGTGGTGAATTGCTCGACCAGCGACCCGGCCGCGCTCGATGGCCGCCAGGCGGCGCGGACGGCATTCATTACCAGGGCACGGATGTCGACCGGCGTGAAGCCGAAGGTCTCATGCAGGACCGCGTATTCATCGACCAGGCTGTTATGGAACATGCCGGGATCGTCGGTGTTGATGGTCACCATCAGGCCGCGATCCCAATAGCGCCGGACCGGATGCTCGGCGATATCTGAAATCACCCCGGTTGCCAGGTTCGACAACGGGCAAAGTTCCAGCGGCACGCCGGATAGGCCCAAGCGATCGATCAGGGCCGGGTCTTCCTCGGCACGCGTCGCATGGCCAATGCGATCCACGGCAAGCGCGTCCAGGGCGCCGCGCACGCTCTCGGCGCCGGCCGCCTCGCCGGCATGGGCGCTGGTACGGAAGCCGAACGCGCGTGCCTGGTCATAGACCGCGGCGAACGGCTCGGGCGGGCATCGATGCTCGGAGCCGCCGATGCCGATGCCGACGATGCCGCAATCGCGGACTTCCTGCACTTGGCGTAATGTCCGGGCCGCCTGATCCGGTCCGTCGTCGCGCACCAGATCGGCGATCAGCCAGATTTCGGTCTCGGCCACCCGATCGAAGCCGCGGCGAATGGCTTGGGCCAAGCCCTGCGGCGTCAGTCCCTGGGCGGTAAAACGCGATGGCGAGAAAAACATTTCCGCATAGATAATATTCTGCCGGGCCAGGTCTCGGGCGGCGGCCTCGGCGATCGTGGTGAAATCCTCATATTCCCGTAAATATCCGTTTTTCCAGATCCAAGCGTCGATGAATGCCGGAAAATCAGGATAGGTGAGCCACTTGCGCAGGGCCTCCGGGCTCGCGACTGATGGGTCACCACCGTATTTCTGCATCAGGTTCCAGAGTGCCGGAAGGGGGATCGCGCCTTCCAGATGCAGGTGCAGTTCGGCCTTGGGCAGGGTGGTCAGCCAGGAACGGATATCGGACATGAGATGAATGCTTTCAGGCGCGGTCTTGGCGCAAAAACGAACCCGGCCACTGGCCGGACTGATGCAGGGCGCTTACTTGCGCTTTGATGCAATCCAACAATTTTCGACTGGCGAGAGAGAGCGGCCGTTGCGACGATACGGCCAAGACGACGGCTTGCGTGAACGGTGTTCCCTTGATGCGGTAGGCGGACATCCGGCCATCGGAGACTTCCTTGTGCACCGACGCATAGGGCAGGATCGTCGATCCAACGGCATCCTCGACCAGTTGCTTGATCGTGCTCAAAGCGTTGATTTCGTGGCTGACGGTGATCGCCAATCCGCGCTTGATGGCGACTTGATCGACCAGTTCGCGCAAACCGTGGGGTTGGCTCGGCAAGATCAGCGGCATCCCCTGTAATTCCTTCAGTGCGATGGCGCGGCCACTTTTCTTGGACTGTTCGGTGGGACCGACCAGGACAAGCTCTTCGACCAACAATTCCTCGGCCGCCAGATTGCCGAGGCGCGGTGCGTTGTTGAGGATACCGACGTCGAGCCGGCCCGCCGACAGCCACTCATTGACGTGGCCACTGAAGCCTTCGACGACCTCCAACGACACTTGCGGATAATCATGATGCAGCTTGGCGATCAGCGGCGCCGTCAGCACTTGGCTGATGGTCGGCGTGAGGCCGAGTGTCACCCGGCCGCGAACGGTGCCGCCAACCGACGTCACTTCCGCGATGGTCTTGGTGCATTGTTCGAGAATGATAATGGCGCGCTGCAAAAGCACGGCACCGGCTTCGGTCACGGTGACGCCGCGGCCATTGCGGTAGAGCAGCGCGACACCAAGCTCCTGCTCCAGCTTGCCGACTTGCCGCGACAGGGCGGGTTGCGCGACCGAGAGATAACTTGCGGCCTTTGAGAAACTTCCCAGTTCGGCCACATGTTTGAAATAGCGAAGCTGCCTCAGTTCCACTGCAACTCTTTCATGCCTTGTTGTTATATCTGATAGCACAGTTATTACATTGGTGCCCGAAATTGCGAAGCCTAAAATTTGCCGGTACGCAGGGTGCTTTAGCCGAGATGAACCGATGACCAATCCGCGCATTCCCTATCAGTTCTCCGACGCGACGGGCCTGACGCCGCCCGACGGCAAGCCGCTGATTGTCCATTTGGTCGTCAATGTGGAGCACTGGCGATTCGATCAGCCGATGCCGCGTAAAATCGTTACCGCGCCGCATGGTGCGGAAAGCGTTCCCGACATCCCGAATTATTCCTGGGCGGAATACGGTATGCGCTGCGGCATGCCGCGCCTGTTGCGCATACTCGGCGACCGCGGCCTGCCGGCCAGCACCAGCATTAACGCCGGTGTTATCGATGCCTATCCTGCTTGCGCCGAGGCCATGCTGGAAGCCGGCTGGGAATTCATCGGCCACGGCATGCACCAAAAATCCATGCAAGCCGAACAGGATGAAGCAGGCCTGATCCAGGCCGCCCTGGACAAACTGGAAGACTTCACCGGCAGGCGTACGCGCGGCTGGCTCAGCCCCGGCCTGAAGGAGACCGATGACACCCCCGATATCCTCAAAGCCGCCGGCATCGACTATCTTTGCGATTGGGTGGTGGACGACCTGCCGACCTGGATGAAGACCGCGCACGGGCCCCTGATCGCCATGCCCTACAATCTGGAGATCAACGATTCCATCATCTATGCGGTGGAACGCCACGCGTCGCCGGAAATGCACCGTCGGCTGGTCGATACCTTAGCGGTATTCGATTATGAGCTGGCGCAGAATTCGCGCGTCTTGGCGCTTGGGCTCCATCCGCATTTGATCGGCGTGCCGCACCGCATCGGCTATCTCGACAAGATGCTGGACGCCTTGCTGGCCCGTGACGATGTCGTCTTCATGACCGGCAGCCAGATCGCCGACTGGTTCACCGCCGCCGATGCCGAGAACCGAACCTGAACTCGCTCTAAAACTCGAGCAGGCGGGCGTCGGCCTGATCCCAGGCGACGATCACCTCGCGCCCGGCATGGAGATCGACCCCATCGCCGCTTTGGGATAATTCGCGGACGATGATCTCCTGCCCGTCCGGTAGTGCCACCAGGTGCGAGGTGGTGAGGCCGACATAGACCTGTTTCAGATACGTTCCGGGGAGGGCCTGCATGCCATCGCCTAATGGCGCGTTCCTTTCCAGGAGCTGTAGGCGCTCGGAGCGGATCGAGACCGCGACGGCGCTGCCGTCCGCGGGCGCAGCCGGCGATGGCGGCACCGCGATCTGGCCATAGCCGAGATCGATGACGACTTCTTTCTCCGACTGTGCCGCTACGGCGCCATCGAAGATGTTGTTCTCGCCGATGAAATCGGCTGTGAATCGGTTCACTGGGCGCTCGTAGACGTCGCGTGCGGTGCCTTCCTCGACCAGCTCACCGGCGGCGATGATGGCGATGCGGTCGGCGATGGTCATGGCCTCTTCCTGGTTGTGTGTGACATGGATGAAGGTGATGCCGATCTGTTCCTGAATGCGCTTGAGTTCGATGCACATGTCTTTCCTGAGCTTGGCGTCGAGCGCGGCCAAGGGCTCGTCGAGCAGCAAAATGTCGGCATCGAGGACCAGCGAGCGGGCCAGTTGGACGCGTTGTTGTTGGCCGCCCGAGAGCTCGTGCGGCATGCGCGCCTCATAGCCTTCGAGGCCGACCAGCCCGAGCATGCGGTGGACGTTTTCGCGGATCTCGTCCTTGGCAAGCTTGCGAAGGCGCAGACCGTAGCCGACGTTTTTCTCGACGTTCATATGTGGGAAAAGCGCGTAGCCTTGGAACACCATGGTGGTTGGGCGCCGGTTCGGCGGTAGGCCCGTAACATCGCAGCCATGCAACAGGATGGTGCCGGCGCCGGGTCGAATGAAGCCGCCGATCAGGCGCAACAAGGTGGTCTTGCCGCCGCCGCTCGGGCCCAGCAGGACGAAATACTGACCGCTCTCGATGGCGAGGTCGATCGATTTGACCGCGACCACCGAGCCATAGGCCTTGGAAAGGCCGACGACTTCGACGGCGATATCTGGACTGTCGTTCATCTGGCGTTACCCGATACCTTTTACGTCGACATTACCGGTTCGGCCTTGGCCCGCAGAGTCCGTTCCAGGCGCTCGGCGCGGATCAAGGTGTAGACGATGATCGAACCGACCGCCAGCATCGAAACGATGCTCATGGTGCCGGCCATGGCGTAGGATTCCTCCGACATGCCGACGTTCAACATCTGCGAGACCAGGACGTTGGAGAAGGTGTCGAAGCCACCCTTGAGCAGCCCGGTTCGAACAGCTTCGTTGAACGACAGGATGGTAACGAAGGCGCATGAAGAGAAGATACCGACCCGGATCTGCGGGAATTCGACATGCCAGAAGGCCTGCCAGGCAGTGGCGCCGCAGGCCCGGGCTGCCTCAGTCTGTTGCTCGCGGTAGCGCGACATAGTGATCAGAATGATGATGAACGCGTACGGCACTGTATAGAGCACTTGCCCGATCAGCGCGGTCGTGAAGCCGAGCTCGAACCAGTGGGTCAGCCATTCGACACCGAGGCTTTCGCCGAGAAACGTAAAGAACGCGTTCAATTGCCGGAAATAGACCAGCAGGCTGGAGGCCATGATGTCGGCCGGAATGAACAAGGGAAACAGCATCAAGGTCACGAATGCGATCTTGAAGCGTGTTCGCTTGTAGAACTTGGCCGACAGCAGCGCCATTGGTACCACGGTGAAGACCGCCGCGCCTGCGAGATACAGGGTCCATTTCAAGGACGCCACCAGCATGGTGTCGCCCAGCACGACGACATACCAATCTAAGGTGAACTCGTAGATCCGGGCGCCGAAGCCATGCTCGTTGAACGAAATGTAAATGATGTAGAAGGTTGGCAGCAGCAGGGCGCCCACCACAGCGAGCAGGTAGGCCCATTTCAGCCGGTAGATCCAGACGTTGCTGTAGTCGTCCATCATGGCGTCAGCTTATCGGCTCCAGGACCTTGGTCAGATCGAACAGGCGGTGTCCGATGTAGAGCAGCAGCACCAAGGTCGCGATCATGATCGCGCTGATCGCCATGGCGAGTGGAAAGTCCAAGGCGGTGATCGCCTGGTTGGCGATCAGGCCGGCGTTGACCGCACCCGGGCCGCCCAGAATTATCGGCACCAGCGCCTGACCCAGACCGTTGACGAAGATGAAGACGCTGCCCGCGAAGATCCCCGGTGCGGCGAGCGGGATAATGACGTCCCGCATCGTTCGGACCGTCTTGGCGCCGAGGTCGTCGCAGACTTCGAAGACATAGCGATGCACGGCCTCCATGGCCAGGAAGCCGGAGAACACCATGAAGGGCAGGAACGACAACACATCGCCGATGACGACGCCTACGGGCGAGAATAGGATCACCGAGATGGGCTCGGAGATCAGGCCGAGGTCCATCAGCAGGTTATTGATGATGCCGTGGCGGCCGAGCACCGGGCGCATGGCGAAGACCCGGACCAGTTCGGAAATCATGAAGGGCAGGATGAAGAGCAGCACGACCCGGTGCTGCGCCGCCTGGGGCACCCGACGGCGCACGAAAACGGCGATTGGGAAACCAATAGCGAAGGCGATGACCACGGCCCAGGCGGAATGGATCATCGAGAAGACGAAGTTCTCGGCCCGCGCCGAGGTGAAGAAGTTTTCGTAGGCGAAGAGCGTGAAGCCCGGCTCCATCCAGAAGGTGGTCCGCTCGAAGAAGCTCCAGACAAATGTCAGCGCGGTTGGAATGGCGAGGAACACCACCATGAAGACGGCCGGCAGATAGAAGACCCACTTCTGCAGCCCGTTCTCGCCGGTGAAGCGACGCCACACTGTCTGGGAGGCCGGGCCGCCCCGGCCTCCCCGCATACCGATCCCATTCGCGTCAGCCGAGGCCGCGCGCATCGTCGATCAAGCTGCCTGCAGCCGAGCCCACCAGTCCTGATATGCCCGAATATGGGTAGGGAAGACATTCTGCCAGGCATTCCCCTTGACCGCGTAGCGGGCTTCCTTGTTCTTCAGGATTTCCAGCACCCGTGCCTTTTCGGCGCTCGAGAAATCGTCAGGGTGGTCATCGATGTACGTGTCGACGCCGACCATCTGCGCCCCGAATCCGAGGCCGGCGAGTGTGCGGGCGCCGAACCAAGGTGAGAGATAGACGTTGGCGAGCTTATAGTAGAGATCCTCCGAGCCGCGAGCCTTGGCGCCCTTGGACATCATCAATACGTTATTCCAGGACTGATGCCCTTCCTTCATGGTGCCGTAGCGGATGTCGGCCTTGTCGCCGGTTTTCTTGTTGGCGACGATTTGCACCGGCTCCCAGCAGGACGACATCAACACTTCGCCGCTGGTCAAAATGCCGACGCCGTTCTGGAAGCCGTCCCAGAAGGTGCGGAACTGGCCTTTTTTCTTGTAGTCGATGAGGAACTGGCAGACCGCCTTGACTTCGTCCGGCTTCATGTCGGCGGCGTCGGCGATCTCTATCTTGCCGCTTTGCTTGAGGTAGATCGCCATGGTGGTGAGCGTCGGCCCGAAATCGTTTTGCAAAGCGACCCGGCCTTTGAACTGGGAATCGAAAATTACGCCCCAGCTGTCCGGATGGAAGCCCAGCGCCTTGTAGTCGTAGGCCAAGCTGTCGGCGTTCGAAATCATCGGCGTGGCGAAGACCTTGCCTTTGTGGCGGATCGTGTGCGCTGCGAAGCCGCCGTCCTGGTAGGTTGGCAGGATGTTCTTCCAGTTCGGAATTTTCGATGTGTCGAGCGGCAGAATTGCGCCTTGCGAGGCGAGCGCGTCTTCCATGCCGCCGCCGTTATCGGTAAGCGCGTCGAAGAGCTTGCTGCCGTCGCCCACGACCATCTTCTGGATCGCCTCGTCGGCGCGCGCGCTCTTGGTCGTGTAAGCGATCTCGATGCCGGCTTGCGCCGCCATGGCGCTCCAGTCCTTGGCCCCGACCTTGTGTATCACCGCGGCCCAAAGCTTCAAAGGTTCCGCGGCCAAAGCACGATGCGAGGTCAAACCGCCGGCGACGCCGAGTGCGGCGACTGCGGTTGCGCTCTGCAACAATGAGCGTCTGGTAAATTCCTGTTGGTTCATGGCATGTCCCTCCCGCCATACGGAACGGGTAAGAATGTTCCGACGGCACTGTGATTTTCTAGTTTCTGGGGCGGCGATCCCATCGGGTGGGACGGCCGAACGTCACGCACAGGGCAATGCTAGCCAAAGACATTATTATTGGCAAAATAAATATCCAGACTATCAGATATATCAAAATGGCATCGAATTCGGTCATGACGGCTCCGCACGCTATTGCGGCTTGCAATTAGTTTCATTTGAAACTAAATTCATTTTTTCAGCTTAATTGACCGACCACGAACGCTGGGAGACCGCACCATGGCAGACCTCTGGGACAATCCGGTCGGAACTGATGGTTTCGAGTTCGTCGAATTCACCGCACCCGACCCGGAGGCATTGGGCCGGGTATTCGAACAATTGGGGTTTGTCGCTTTATCGCGGCATCGCTCGAAAAACGTCACGCGTTATTGCCAGGGCGACGTTAATTTCATTTTGAATGCCGAGGATACGGGCTTTCCGCGCTCCTTCGGTGCCTTGCACGGCCCGAGCGCCTGCGCCATCGCCTTTCGCGTGGCCGATGCGGCGGCGGCCTACGCCCGCGCGCTCGATCTCGGCGCCTGGGGGGTCGAGACACGCGTCGGACCGATGGAGCTGAACATCCCTTGCATCAAAGGCATCGGCGATTCATTGATCTATCTGGTCGACCGCTATGGCGAGAAAGGCACCATCTACGATGTCGATTTCGTCGCCATCGAGGGCGCGGCCGACAAGTTGGCGGCCGGTGACGCCAAAAACGGACTCACCTATATCGATCATTTGACCCACAACGTGCATCGCGGCCGCATGCAGGAATGGGCGGATTTCTACGAACGCCTCTTCAATTTTCGCGAAATTCGCTATTTCGATATCGAAGGTAAACTCACCGGCCTCAAATCCAAGGCCATGACCAGCCCTTGCGGCCAGATACGTATTCCGATTAATGAAAGTTCAGACGACAAGTCGCAAATCCAGGAATATCTCGACGAGTATCACGGTGAGGGCATTCAGCATATCGCCTTCGGCACCGACGACATCTTCGCCACCGTCGAAGGCTTGGCCGGTGACGGCATGCCGTTTCAGTCGACGCCCGGCACCTATTATGACAAAGTCGATGAACGCGTCGCCGGTCATGGTGAAGATGTTGCCAGGCTTCGCCAGAGCGGCATTTTGATCGACGGTGCGCCGACCGAGGGCCAAGGCTTGCTGCTGCAAATCTTCACCACCAACTTGATCGGACCGATCTTTTTCGAGATCATTCAACGCAAGGGCAACGAAGGCTTCGGCGAAGGCAATTTTCAGGCCTTGTTCGAATCGATCGAACTCGACCAGATTGCCCGTGGCGTACTCTCCGACACCAGCAATGAGGGGTAAAGGCAATGGCTAGGAAATGGATTTCCTTTCCGCGCGTGGAAGGCATCGCCAGCCGGCAGGCGCATGTGGATCTGCCCGACAACACTTATGAACGCGAATTCGGCAAGGAAGGATTCTTCGGGCCGGCGGCGCATTTCTATCACAAGCGGCCGCCGACCGGATGGGTCGATTGGCAGGGGCCGCTCAGGCCCCGGGCTTTCGATACCGCGGAACTCGGTCCTGGGCAGGCGAGCCCGTGGGACTCAGCGGTGTTGATGGAAAACGGCGCGACCCGGGTGCGGCTCTGGGCCGTCGATGCGGCGATGGACCATCTGGTTCGCAACGGTGATGGTGACGAGCTTTTGTTCATCCACCAGGGCGAGGGCGACTTGTACTGCGACTTCGGCCGGCTCTCTTTCACCGAAGGCGATTACATCATGCTGCCGCGCTCGACCAGCTGGCGTGTCGAGCCGGCCTCGCCGGTGCGGGCGTTGATGATCGAGGCGACCAACGATTCCTATGTGCTGCCGGACAAGGGCCTGCTCGGCGACCACGCCATTTTCGATCCCGCGGTGCTGGAAACGCCGCGCCTGGATGGGGCCTTCCTCGCCCAGAGCGACGAGCCGGGCGATTGGCAGATCCGCATCCTGGCGCGCGGCGCCGTTTCGACCGTCACCTATCCGTACAATCCTTTGGACGCGATCGGCTGGAAAGGCGATCTCGCGCCGGTCAAGGTGAATTGGCGGGACATTCGGCCGCTGATGAGCCATCGCTATCATGTGCCGCCGTCGGCGCATACGACGTTCCTGGCCAACCGCTTCGTGGTCTGCACGTTCGTGCCCCGGCCGTTCGAAAGCGATCCCGACGCCTTGAAAGTACCGTTTTTTCATTCCAACAACGATTACGACGAGGTCATCTTTTATCACGCCGGCAATTTCTTCAGCCGCGACAATATCCATCCCGGCATGATGAGTTTCCATCCCTGCGGTTTCCCCCATGGCCCCCATCCCAAGGCCCTGGAAAATGCCTTCAAGCAAAAGTCCGAAGCGACCGACGAAGTCGCGGTGATGATCGACACCCGCGACCCACTGGTGATCGCGGACGCGGCGGAAGCGGTGGAATTCAAGGGCTATGTGGAATCCTGGGGCATGGCCAACCGCGAAGCCGCCGAGTAACCCGTTTAAACGACAAGGAATGACGCCATGAAACTCGCATCTTTGCCGGCCGGCCGGGACGGCCGGTTGGTGGTGGTAAGCCGCGACCTGAGCCGCATGGCCGATGCATCTGGGATCGCGTCGACCCTGCAGGCGGCATTGGATGATTGGGCGACAGCGGGGCCACGCCTTGTGGCGCTTTGTCAAGCACTCGATGCCGGCGATGCCGCATCGGCGGAAGCCTTCGACCCCGGCGTTGTCGCGGCGCCGTTGCCGCGCGCCTATCAATGGGCGGACGGGTCGGCCTACGTCAACCACGTGGAGTTAGTGCGCAAGGCGCGCGGCGCGGAAATGCCGGCCAGTTTCTGGACCGATCCGCTGATGTATCAGGGCGGCTCCGACCACATGCTGGGCGCCCGTCAACCGATCGTCGTCGGCTCCGAGGATTGGGGCATCGATTTCGAGGCCGAAGTCGCAGTGATTACCGACGACGTGCCGATGGGGGTAACGCCGGAAGCGGCGCGCGGGCACATCAAGCTCGTCATGCTGGTCAACGACGTGTCGTTGCGGAATCTGATTCCGGGCGAGTTGGGCAAAGGATTCGGATTCTTCCACGGCAAGCCGCCGACCGCGTTCAGTCCGGTGGCGGTCTCACCGGACGTGCTGGGCGAAGACTGGGACGGCGGCAAAGTCAATTTGCCCATGCGCTGCCTCTACAATGGAAATCTGTTTGGCAAACCGGAGGCCGGCGAAGACATGACCTTTGATTTTCCAACGCTGATCGCCCATGCCGCCAAAACCCGACCGCTCGGTGCCGGCACCATCGTCGGCTCCGGCACCGTCTCCAACACCGACCGGTCGCGTGGCTCTTGCTGCATCGCCGAACAGCGTATGCTGGAGACCATCGCCGACGGCAAGCCGGCGACGCCGTTCATGAAGTTCGGCGACGTGATACGGATCGAGATGACGAACAAGGCCGGTGTGTCGCATTTCGGCGCCATCGAACAGCGCGTGGTCGCGGCGGATTGAAAGGACGAACGTGATGAAGCTCTTCGGGTATTTCCGGTCGTCCGCGGCCTATCGGGTGCGGATTGCTTTGAACGTCAAGGGGATCGAGGCCGAGCACGAGTACGTGCACCTCGCCAAGGGGCTGCACACCATGCCCGACTACCTCACGGTCAACCCGCAAGGCCTGGTGCCGGCACTGGTCGATGACGGCCACGTCTTGGTGCAATCACTCGCCATCATCGAGTATCTCGACGAATGCCATCCGACGCCGCCGCTATTGCCGTCGGATCCGATCGAACGGGCGCGGGTCCGCGCCTTGTCGCAAGTCGTCGCCTGTGAGATCCATCCGATCAACAATCTCCGGGTCCTGAACTATCTGACCGGCGATTTCGGCCGCACCGGAGACGAGCGCACGCGCTGGTACCGGCATTGGATCGCGGAAGGGTTCCGTGGGTTGGAGGAACTGCTCGTCCACCATCCTGGCACAGGCCGCTATTGCCACGGCGACACGGTAACCATGGCGGATCTCTGTCTGGTGCCGCAGGTGTTCAACGCGCGCCGCTTCGATTGCGACCTCAACGCCTATCCGACATTGGTAGCGATCGCCGACCGGCTCAACGAGATCCCGGCTTTCGCCGCCGCGGCACCGGAACGCCAGCCGGACGCCGAGGGATGATTTTCGCCACGTGCCTGGTTGGTGTGATGGCATTGGCGATCAGCTTAGGTCTGCCCGCGGCAGGCCAAGCAGCAACCGTCGATTTGGAGATCTTTCTGGCGGTCGACGTCTCCCACAGCGTCGACCCACAGGAAGCGCGGCTGCAGCGCGACGGCTACGTCCAGGCGTTGGCGCATCCGCTGGTCCTGCGTGAAATCAAGAACGGGCTGCATGGGCGCATCGCCGTCACCTATGTGGAATTCGCCGGCCAGCACCATCAGCGCGTCGTCGCCGATTGGACGATTATCGACGGCCGGGCAAGCGCCCGGGCCTTTGTTGCGGCGATCGCGAGAGAACCGATCGGCACCGCGCCCTACACCTCAATCAGCGCGGCGATCGATCATGGCCGCCACAGCACAAAAACCAACGGCGTCACCGCTCTACGCTCGGTCATCGACGTGTCGGGTGACGGGCCCAACAGCGACGGCCGCGCCATCGGCGCGGCACGCGACGCCGCAATCGCCGAGGGCATCACCATCAACGGCTTGGCCGTCACCAGTTCCCGGCCCAATCCAAACAGCGGCGGTGTCGCCGTTCACCTGGCCAACCACTATTCCAAGCGCGTCATTGGCGGCCCCGGCGCCTTCCTGATCGAAGCCTTCGAGTTCGAATCCTTCGCCGCGGCCCTGCTCAAAAAGCTAATCCGGGAGATCCGCGGATCGCGCGAAGTGATTGTTGGTCGGGCCGCCTTAGGCGGCCTCATACGGGATCCCAAGTGAAGACCGAGCGGGCGTCTGACGGATGAAGGAGGCCGTTATCGTTTCGGCGGTCGAGCTTCCTTATTCAGGGCGGCGATGCCGGTCAGCGCAATCGGCGGGCGGTCAGGAAACTCGGCAACCAAACGCAACTTTCCACCCATGGCCTCGACATATCCGGTCAGTGTCGAAATCAACAGATCGGCCCGTTTTTCGATACGGGACACGTTTTCTTGCTTGATCCCGAGCTCCTTGGCGACGTGAACCTGAGTCTGCTTGCGGGCCTTGCGCAGGTCCTGTAACGACATTTCCTCGGCGACAAGCTCCGCGGCGCGCGTTTCAACATTATTGCGGCGCGCCTTGGGCAGCTTATCCATTCTCTCCTTGAGTGTCGTCATTTTGGCTTCCTTTTCCCCTTCAGTCGAGCCAGATGGGCATCGAAACGCTCGTCCGCTTTCCTGATGAGCGATTTGTAAAATCGTTTCTCGCCGACGCCGGATTTATCACCGGCCACAAACAAGATGGCCTGCCGTTTGGGATCAAAAGCAAAGGCGATGCGCCATACCCCATTTGCCACGTCAAACCGAAGCTCCTTCATATTGGCGTGGCGTGACCCGTTCAGTGTATCGACCCGCGGACGCCCGAGAGTCGGGCCGAACTCCGCCAGAAGCCGTGCGTGAGCAAGCAGCTCGTTTTGCACCTCGACCGCCAACGCATCGAACTCAGCGTCGAAGGCGGTATCAAACCGAACATCCCAGTTCATTCAGGGATTATATCTCGCAACGCATATGCTGTCAACAGCATATGCGTTGTAGCGCATTATGAAGACTGTCGAACGGCCTCAAACCGGATCCCAGGTGAAGACTGAGCGGGCGTTTTCAAGGTCGGTCATGTCGCCCGCGAAGGCTGGCAGGGCGTGTTCGAGTACGCTTTCCGGTGTCCAGCCTTCGATCTTGGCCATGCCGCGGATTGGGCGCGGTTGGCTCCATAGGAACATTTCGTTGCCGCGGACCGAGAATATTTGTCCGTTGACGTGGGCGGCGTCGGGCGAGATCAGCGCCACCGCCGCCGGCGCGATTTGGTCCGGGCGCATTTTATTTTGCATGGTCTCCAAACGCACCCGGGTCTTTTCGTCCTTGATTGGGATCGTCCCGATCATGCGCGTCCAGGCCGACGGCGCGATGACGTTGCAGCGGACGTTCTTGGCGTGGTTTTCCATGGCCATGACATGGGCGAGGCCGCAGATGCCGAGCTTGGCGGCGCCGTAATTGGCTTGGCCGAAATTGCCGACCAGGCCGGAGGTCGACGAGAACAGGACGACAGCGCCGTCCTGTTGGTTGCGGAAATGGTTGACCGCCGCCCGGCAGACGTTGAAGGAGCCTTTGAGATGGACGTTGATGACCGCGTCCCAATCGGCTTCGTCCATCTTGTGCAGCATGGCATCGCGCAGGATGCCGGCCGGACTGATAACGCCGTGCAGGCCGCCGAAGCTGTCCAACGCCTGCTCGACCATGGCTTCGGCGCCACGAAGCTCGCCGACACTTTCGCCGTTCGCCACTGCCTCGCCGCCGGCGGCGGCGATCTCGTTGACCACCTCCTGGGCCGGGCCGACGCCGCCGTCATCGTCGCCGCGTACCGATCCGCCGAGATCGTTGACCACGACCTTAGCGCCCTGGCGCGCCGCCAAAAGTGCGCATTCCTTGCCGATGCCCCGGGCTGCGCCGGTGACGATGACAACCCTGCCGTCTAACACACCCATCTGCTGAATCCCTTTCGTTGCTGCGCTGATATCAAAGTTCTTTAGCCGGTCCGGACGTTGGCACCGCCGTCGACGGGCAAAGACACGCCGGTCACGAAGCCGGCGTCGTCTGACGCCAGAAACAAAGCCGCATGGGCGACGTCCCAGGCGGTGCCCATCTTGCCGCGGAGCGGCACCTTGGCGTCGCGCTCGGCGGCGATGTCCTCGCGCGGCCGGCCTGTCAGGCGCGCCCGCGTGTCGACGGCCATCGGCGTATCCATCAGGCCCGGCAAGATGACGTTGGCACGGATGCCGTACTGGGCGTTCTGAATGGCGAGCTGCTCGGTCAATCCGACGAGGGCCATTTTCGACGTCTTATAGGCGACCAGGGGATAATTCACCCAGGCGGCGATCGAGGAAATATTGATGATCGAGCCGCTTTCCTGGGCGCGCATGATCGGCAGCACATGTTTGCAGGCGAGCACCATGCCGCGCAGATTGACGGCCATGACATGATCGAACGCCTCGACGGTGATGTCCGTCACCGGGGCGTCGTTGCCGGCGACGCTGATGCCGACATTGTTATGCAGGATATCGATCCGTTGCCAGCGATCCCGGCAGGCCGCGACCGCGGCGACGACCGCGTCTTCGTCGGTCACGTCGGCTGCCGCCGCTTGGGCTTCGCCGCCTTCCGCTTGGATCAGACCGGCGGTTTCTTCCGCCGATGCCAAGTCGCGGTCGACGGCCAGGACCTTGGCGCCCTCGCGGGCGAACAGCATTGCCGTCGCCCGGCCGTTGCCGACACCGACGCCGGGGCTTTGACCGGCGCCTATCACCATCGCGGTTTTGCCTTCGAGCCTCATGGTCTGCTCCTCCTCAATCATCCGCCGGCAAGGGGAATTCTTCCAAATAGGGTGCGTAGTCCGACTCAACGTCGATTTCCAATGAGGCCAGCAGCCGCACCACGGCATTGTAAAACGAAATGACGATGACCAGGTCGACCAGATGCTCGGCGCTCAGCTCTTTTTCCAGCGCGGCGTAGGTGTCAGCGCTGATTTTGCCGGCGTCGGTCATTTCCCGGGCGCCGAGAAGCACAGTCTGGTCGAGGGCCGAAAGCGTGCTCGACCGGCCTTCGGTCTCGTCGATCATGCCGCGGATGTCGTCGTCGGTGACACCGAAGTCGCGCCCGATCTTGATATGGTGGGAATATTCATACGGGCTTCGTGCCAAATAGCCGACTTGCAGGATCGCCAGTTCGCGAAGCCGCGGGTCGAGCGTGCTCTTGTGGCGGATATAGCCGCCGAGCCGGCTGAAGTTGCGGGCGCCGCCGGGGCTGTTGACCAGCGCCCGGTGCAGGTTGATGTTCCGGCTCAGCAGCTCTTGGTCTTCGGGCGCCAGGTCGGTTTTTTCTAGATAGGGCACGCGGGCCATGCTGGCTCCTGTTCTTATGAACTAGTGATCGGTATCGCGTTCCGGCCCACGCAACGTGGCGCCGCCGTCGACGACCAAGGTGTGACCGGTGATGAACCGCGCCTGTTCCGACAGCAGGAAACGAACCGCCATGCCGATGTCCCACCCCGTGCCTTCTTGCGCCAAGACCGAGGCGCGCCGGCGTTGGTCGCGGGTCGCCTCACTCATGCCGCGGCCATAGACCATGGGCGTGTAGACCGGGCCGGGCGCCACGCAATTGACCCGGATGTTGTCGGGGCCATGATCGACCGCCATGGCCTTGGTCAGGGCGATGACCGCGCCTTTGGAAACCGTATAGGCGGTGAGGCCGCGCGGGCGCAGAGCGGAAATCGAAGAGACGTTGACGATGGCGCCGCCGCCCGATGCGATCATGGCGGGGATCGCGAATTTGGATGTCAGCATCATCGCATCGACATTGATGCGCATGAGGGTTTGCCATGATTCCAGACTTTCCTCGACAACACTGCCGCGCGAGCCGATGCCCACATTGTTGTCCAAGAGATCCAATCGGCCGAAGCGGTCAGTTGTCGCGGCGACCATCGCCTCGCAGTCGGCCGGCTCGGTGACGTCGGCGGCATGCGCCATGGCGGTGCCGCCCGCTTCTTCGATCATCGCGACGGTGCGCTCGGCGGCGTCAACCAAGCGGTCGACCACGACCACTTTGGCGCCGGCGCGGGCCAGCAGCAACGCCGCCGCGCGGCCGTTGCCGATGCCGTCGTCCAAGGCGCCGCCGCCGGCGACGATGGCAACCTTGTCGGTCAGGCCGAATGGGCTGTCGGGATTATCCGGGCTGGCGGTCATGATCGTTCCTCACGGTAGGCCGGCGCCGGGCACGTCGACGCGCACCGTCTGGATGCGGCCGGTCGGTGCTTCGGCGGCTTGGGGGCCGCTGCCGGCGGCGGTGCAGATGAACAGGGTGCGGCGATCGCCGCCGCCCAACATGCAGGCGAAAGCACCGTGATCGCCGGTCGAAATGCGGTGGCTTACGTGGCCGCCTTCATACACCCGGACAACTTCGTTGCCACGCGGGTCGGCGACCCAGATGGCGTCCTCCTGATCGAGGCAGATGCCGTCCGGAAAGGTACCGCCGAGGTCGGCAAACAGGCGCCGATTGCTCAAACTGCCGTCCGCGGCAACGTCGAAGGCGGTCAGCCGGTTGGCCATGGTCTCGCCAACCACCAGCATTCGGCCGTCGTCGGTGATGATGGTGCCGTTCGGGAACATCAAGTCTTCGGCCGCAACATGCACCGAGCCATCGGGGTCGACCCGGGCCATGGTGGCGGCGCAGGGCTCTTCGCCCTGGTGCCGGTCGAAGCCGAAATTACCGACATAAGCGCGGCCTTCCGCATCGACGACCATGTCGTTGCACGGTGCTGTCGCGAGCCCGGAGAGGTCGGCGTGGGTGACGGCGCCGTCGGCGTCAAGACGCAACAATCGGCGGTCCAGCATCGACACCACCAACAAACGGCCGTCCGGCAGCCAGCCGAGGCCCGAGGGCTGCTGTGGCACCTCAGCCATGGTTTCCGACCGGCCGGCCTCATCGACCGCCACGACGCGATGGGAGTAGAAGTCGGAAAACCAAAGCCGGCCGTCATGCCAGCGCGGGCCCTCGGGAAAATAGAGGCCGTCCAATAGGACGCTTAGGCCATCGGTGTTTGCCAACGCCGGTCTCCTTAATTGTCGCCGTTAGTCGCCGGCGGTGGCCGCGTCCTTAGCCGCCATGCGCGCCTTGAGCTGTTCGGGCGTGAGCCGGACGATATCCTCGTTTTGGTGCGAGAAGATGTCATAGGGCTCGGTGTCCAGGTCTTCCAAATCGATGCGGCGATCGATCACGCCGGCTTTCCAGGCTTCATGCTCGGCGTGTCGGTCATGGAATTCGGGCATCACTTCGCGGGCGAACAGATCCAAGCTATCGCAAATGTCTTGGTGCGAGGTCTTGCCGGCCTGGTTCAGCAGGATCACTTGATCGACGTGGGCGGCCTCGAATTGCCGGAGTTTGCGGCGGATGGTTTCCGGCGAGCCGATCAGGCCGCTTTTCAACGCGTCCTGAGCCTTTTCGGTGTGGCGCCAGTCCTGATAGGCGGACCAAAGATCACTGGTTCCGGGCGCGTCGACGCCTTTGCGGCCGTAATACGACAGCGCGAATATGAAGAACGTCCAACCGGCGGCTTTTTCGATCGCTTCCTCATCCGTGTCCGCGCACATGAAGCCGCTCACCATGGCGATGTTGGGATTGGCCGGATAGTCGGTGAGCTTCTGCTGGTGATGCAGCAGATTGTTGTAATAGCGATGCACCCAGGCGCGGGCGGCTTCGGGCGAGATGAACGTAAAACCGAGTGCCCCCATGCCCCATTCGCCGGCCTTGGCGATGGTCTGAATGTTGGAGCAAGCGACCCAGAGCGGCGGGTGCGGCTTTTGGTATGGCTTCGGTATGACATTGCGCGCCGGAAAGTCGTAGTAGTCGCCGTGAAATTCCCAATCTTCCTTGGTGAACATCGGGATAATGGCGCGCACCGCTTCTTCCCAGCGGTCGCGCTTGTCGCGGACGCGAATGCCGAAGGGATGCAGTTCCGCCGGCCCGGCCGCTTCGCCCATGCCAAGCTCGACCCGGCCGCCGGACAGCAGGTCCAGGGTCGCGACCCGTTCAGCGACCCGGTGTGGCTGATTGGTGGTGAGCTGGATCACGCCATGGCCGAGGCGGATGTTCTTGGTGCGCTGGCTGGCCGCGCCGAGAAAGACTTCCGGCGCCGCGCAATGGGAATATTCCTCAAGAAAGTGATGCTCGACGATCCAGGCGTAATCGATGCCCAAGCGGTCGGCCAGTTCGATTTCAGTCAATGAATTCTGCAGCAATTCGAATTCACCCATTTCCTGCCACGGGCGGGGAATCTGGTGTTCGTAGAAAATGCCGAATTTCATTCACTTGCTCCTGATCGAACTGTCGAGAGCCAATAATGCGGCGGATGCGACGGAGCAATCAAGCGACCGCCCGCGAAGAATCAGTGTCTGCGCGGTTTCGCCGCGGCAGCCTTACGCGGCGTCGCGGCTCAAACGCACGATGTCTTCGTAAAGGCAGCCGATGGAATCCAGGGATTCCAATGCCAAGATTCGTTGACGGAGACGGTCGGTCGCGGCGTTGCCGAGCAACGGCTCGACCAGGCCGTCGAACTTGTCGATCAGCCGCCGTTCCTGGTCGGGCAAATCGCGCGATGGGATACCGACGTCATAGCTCATTTCGTAGCGCCGGCCGTCGGTCGTCGTCATGTCAACGCGGGCGTTGGTATGCGGGCCGGCGTCCGGCGACACAGCCACGCGTTGGCGCAAGCCGACCAGATCAGCTCGGTTGGCGATGGCGTCGCTGTAGCTTTCGAAACGGCCGGTGTCGATTCCGGCCGCGGCCATCGCCGCGGTGTGACGCAGGCTGAATTTGACCTCGAGCCCGGTTGTCGGTTCGGGGATGTGGCAGACATCGAAATGGCCGGGATCGACATGCAAGTGCATTTCGGCCACCTGTTCGGCGGCGACGGCGTTGTCCTGTGCCAGGCGGCGAACGGCATCAATTGTCGAGTGGGTCAGGTAGCAGGCGGCGTGATACTTGAACAAGTTGTTGTGGATATGAAAGCCATGCTCAGGCTCGCGGAGCGCCCGTTCGGCGTGAAAATCGGCGCTCATGGTTTTCGCAAACCCTAGATCGGCCTCCAGGATGTCCGGCCGGCCGGTGAAGCCACGCGCGGCAAGGCGCGCGGCAAGCAGTCCGTTGACCGCCGCCTTGCCGGCATGCAGCGGTTTGCACATGGTGCCGAACTGGGATTTCAGGCCGGCCGCTTGGGTTCCGGCAATGCCAAGAGCGGTGGCGGTCGTCGCCGCGTCGAGGCCCAACAGATGCGCTGCTGCCGCTGCCGCACCGAAGCCGCCGATGGTGCCGGTGGCGTGAAATCCGGTTTGGTAGTGCGACGGCCCGACCAGGCTGCCAATGCGGCACTCGGTCTCGTAACCGGCGACAAAGGCGGTGATCAAGGCACGGCCGGATAAGCCACGCTGCTCGGCCAGGCCTAAGACCACGGGCGCCACGGGCACCGTCGGATGTCCCGACATGGTCAAATTGACGTCGTCGAAATCAAGCGCATGAGAGGCGCTGCCATGGACCAAGACGGCTTGCGCCACGGTGCCTTTGGCGGTGCCGCCAAGGCCCATGATCGTCGCCTGCGGCGCGCCGCCGTCGTCGGCGATTTCGTCAAGCAGGATGCGCGACAACGGCTCGCGCAAGCCGGCGAGGGCCACGGCGAACCAATCGAGCAGGCAATGTTTTGCCAAGGTGACCGCGTCGGCGGTCAGATCGTCAGGACGAAGGGACGCCGCACGCGCCGCGATGGCCTCGGTCACGGCGCCCGCTTCGGCGCGTAAGTCATTGTGCTCCGTCATCGGCCGTCTCCCCATCGATCGATCACCCCATCGGGTTCGACCAAGTATGGCGACGGTTCGGTGACTGGTCCAGTGTAGCAGGGGGCGCTAGTTGGTCACCTTAGGCGCGTTCGCTCGGGCCTGGGCGATGTATTCGGCGAAGCGTTCCGCGGAGACGGCGCCGGGGACAAATTCCTTGCCGATCAACCAGGCCGGCGTGCCGCGTACGCCGAGGGCTTCGGCCAGTTGGTAATTGGCGCGAATGACTTCTGAGACGTCAGGTTGGTACATGTCGCGCTTGAGCTGTTTGTCATCGATGCCGACGTCGCGGGCGATTTCCAGCACTTTGCGCTCGTTGAGGCGGCCACGTTGGGACATCATGGCGTTGTGGAACTCAAAATACTTGCCTTGCCGGATGGAGGCGACAGCGGCGCGTGAAGCGGTCACCGAATCTTCCGACAGAATCGGATATTCCTTGAAGACCACGCGGATGTTCTTGTCGGACTGCAGCGCTTGGGTGATCACCGACAGGCTCTTCTTGCAGAATCCGCAATGGTAGTCGAAGAACTCGACGATGGTGACGTCGGCGTCTGGCGGACCGGCGGCGAAGGAGTTGGGATCTTCGAACAGCGAGGCGTTATGGGCCTCTATGACCTTTTGACGGCGATCGGTTTCCGCCAGCGTTTGGCGTTTTTCGTAAGCCTCCAGTGCCTCGATCAGCACTTCCGGATGCTCGAGCAGGTACTCGCGGACGATCTTGCCAATGGCATCGGTCTGGTCGGCCGAAAACTCGGCGGCGCTGGCGCCACCGGTGATGGCTACCGCGACCATTCCGGCGCCGACGATGGCGGATCTCATTGACCACATACTATGATACCTCAACGCTTTCGATCACCGGGGCATAGTGCCTTTGTGCGCGGTATGCGACAAGGCAAAATGCCGTGAGGCGCATGCCTGCCATTACCCGGTGGTCAGGACTCGGCCGACCGCCTGCTGCCAACCCCCATAGAGAGTGGCGCGCCGGTCTGCGTCCATGTGCGGTTGCCAATCGGCCGCCCGGCGCCAGTGGCCAGCGATGGTGTCGAGGTCGCTGTAGATGCCGACGGCGAGGCCGGCGAGGTAGGCGGCGCCTAGCGCCGTGGTTTCCATCACTGCCGGCCGTTCGACCGGTCGGTCCAGGATATCGGCCAAAAATTGCATGGCCCAGCCGTTCGCTGTGAGGCCGCCGTCGACGCGCAAGGCCGGCAAGGTGCCGCTCTGCGGTTGATCGGCGGCCATGGCAACCATCAGATCTCGGGTCTGATAGGCGACCGATTCCAAGGCGGCGCGGGCGATTTCGGCGGCACCGGTATCGCGCGTCAGTCCAATCAGCGCGCCGCGGGCATTGGCATCCCAGTAGGGCGCGCCGAGCCCGACGAAGGCCGGAACCATATAGACACCGCCGGTTGTGTCTATCCGCGCGGCCAAGCCTTCACTATCGCCGGCTTGGGCAATCAGGCTGAGGCCGTCGCGCAGCCATTGCACGGCGGCACCGGCGACAAAAATGCTGCCTTCCAGGGCATAGGTGGTTTCGCCATCCAGGCGCCAGGCAATGGTCGTCAGCAATCGATTGCTCGACACAACCGGGCGCGCGCCGGTATTCACCAAGGCGAAGCAACCGGTGCCGTAGGTACTTTTCATGGCGCCTGGTTCGAACGCCGCCTGGCCGAATGTCGCCGCCTGTTGGTCGCCGGCGATGCCGGTGATCGGGATCGACCGGCCGAACAGGTCCGGATCGGTTTCGCCGAACCGCCCGGCGCTGTCGAGAACATCCGGCATCAAGGCGCGCGGCACGCCGAACAGGCTCAACAATTCATCGTCCCAGCGTTGGTCATGAATGTTGAACAGCATTGTGCGCGCGGCGTTGGTCACGTCCGTCGCATGCGCGCGGCCGCCGGTCAGCCGCCACAGCAGCCAACTGTCGATGGTGCCGAATGCCAGCTCGCCCCGGTCGGCGGCGGCGCGGGCGCCGTCGACATGATCAAGCAGCCAGGTGATTTTCGTGGCCGAGAAATAGGGATCCAACAACAGGCCGGTGCGCTGTTGGACGTCGGGTTCATGGCCTGCCGCTTTCAACTTTTGGCAGGCGGCGGCGGTCCGGCGGTCCTGCCAGACAATGCCATGATGGATCGGCGCGCCGGTCTGGCGGTTCCAAATGACCGCGGTTTCACGTTGATTGGTGATGCCGATGGCAGCGATCGCGGCCGCGCCGCCGTCGATATTTGCAATCGCATCGCGTGCTACGCCTAACGTGTCGTGCCAAATGCGTTCGGCGTCATGCTCGACCCATCCGGGTGCTGGAAAGATCTGCGGCAATTCTCGTTGGGCGCTGGTAAGGATCGTGCCGGTGCGGTCGAACACCAGTGCCCGGCTCGAGGTCGTGCCTTGGTCGATTGCCAAAATTAGCGGATCGGATGTCATGGACAATTGCGTTCCCAGCGCATCCCGCGCCTATTGCCGGCGTTGGATTTCCTTTTCCGCCGAATTCTCGATGTCTTGCGCCCGCAGCCAATCGGCGGAGCCTTCCGGCAGCTTTTTCTGCGCCCGTCTTGCCTGTTGGCGGGCGCCTTTCATGTCGCCGGACAAGTACATACGTTCGGCGGTGGCCGCGGCCGACTCGCCCAAGCGGCCGGCGCGGCCATAGGCGATGGCGAGCTGGCGCCAAACCGCGGCCGAGGTGGCGTCAATCCGCACGATCGCTTCCAAATGCTGCAGCGCCTGGGCGTTCAGTTCCGGATCTTCTGTGGCAATCTCGACTTGCGCCAAGCCGAGACGGATCAAAACCGATTGCGGCAATAAACTGACCGCGGTGCCATAAGACGGCAGCGCTGCATCGAGATTGCCGGCGTTGAACAGGATATCGCCCTTCAATTCATGGAAGAACGGATCGTCGGGGTTTTCCGCAACCAAGCTGTCGACTTCCGCCAAGGACTTTTCGAATTCCGGAACCTGGGAATAGGAAATTGCCCGGGCGTAGCGCGCCGGAATGGTATCGTCGGATTTGGGGTATTTGCGCAATGTCCGGGTTTTCGACTTGAGATAACCGAAAAGCTTGGCCTGCATGCGATCGAACAGGACAATGTCTTCCGGGCTGTCGGTTTTGTCGAAATAGGGCGAGGCCTTGGCCCGCACCTCCATGCTGGATACCCGGTCGGAGCTGATTGGATGGCTCCTGACATAGGGGTCTTGCCGGCTGGTCATCAACGCTTCTTGGTCGCCGAGAATCTCCAAGAACTCAAGCAGGCCTTTGCCTGATTGTCCGCTGGCGGTGAGATATTTTAGGCCGGCTTGATCCGCCGAACCTTCCTGGGTGCGGGAATATTGCAGGAACGACCGTTGCGCCACATGCTGGCCGCCGGCCAAGATGGCGGCACCGGCCTGGGCTCCGCCGGCGACGATGGCGGCGACGCCAAGGATCATGGAAATGATCGATGTCGCCGAAGCGGATTGCAGCGCGTCCTGGGTGCGCGCCAGATGGCCGCCGGTGATGTGGCCGATTTCGTGAGCAACCACGCCTTTGAGTTGATTAGGCGTATCGACCCGCAGCAACAGTCCGGTAAACAGAAAGATCCGCTGGCCGCCGGCGACAAAGGCATTGAGAGCGTTGTTTCGGATGATGTGGACTTTGACGGCCTCGGTGTTCAGCCCAGCGGCTTGCAAAATGGGTGTTGCGTAGAGCTGTATTGTATGCTCGATTTCCGCATCGCGGATCAGCGTCAGGCGCGATTTCGCCAAAACCGGGCGATCATACCCAAAGATCAAAGAGATTAATAAGAGTAGCAAAAGTATGTGGCGCAACAAGGAACCCTTTCCATCATCTGCGCTTAAACGTAGGGTCGCGGGCAAACCGCGTCAATGGACGGCAATTGGCTTCGCGCTGGCATTGTTGGCGGCCGGCTGCGGTGACGACCAGGCGCCGGTCGGTTATGTTGGAAACGTCGAGGGCTATCTTGGCGGCATCGCCGCCGACGAGCCCCATGCGGTCTTGGTCGGGCGCGATACCCTATCTGCCGGCGGCACGGCCGTGGATGTGGCGGTGTCGATTTATTTCGCCCTGGCAGTGACTTATCCAAACGCTGCCGCACTCGGCGCCGGCGGCAGTTGTTTGATCAAAGTATTCGATTCGGCAAAGGTCGACTTGGTCGACTTTCCGTTGCGGCCGAGTGGCGGTGTCTTTGCCGTGCCGGCAGCAGTCCGCGGCATGGCGATAATGCATGCCCGCCACGGGCGCCTGCAATGGGGCCGGCTCATCGTTCCTGCCGAGCAATTGGCGCGCTTCGGCCGGCCGATGTCGCGGGCGCTTGCCAAGATCGCCGATGCCATGGATCCCGTGCGTTTGGCGAACTCTGATCTTGCCGACTTGCTGTTGGATGCCAACGGCGATCGTTTGAAGGAAGGCCAGGAAATTCGGCAAATCGAACTGGCCGCGACGCTCGGCCGCATCCGCAGCGCCGGGCCGGCGGATCTCTATGTCGGTCAGCTGGCGAAGAATCTCGCCAATGGCACGGCGGAAATGGGTGCAGCGCTGGATATTAGCCAAATGCGTAGCTATGCACCGGTGTTTGGGCCGGCCGCCTCGGTCGAAGTCGGCGGCGGCCTGTTGCATGTAGCGCCCAATGCCGGCGGTCGATTGGTCCGGAATCTGTGGCAGACCCTGTTCGAAAGCCGCAACATTCTTGAGCAAGCCGTAGAAATCGACGGCTTGGCATTCCAAAAGGCGCTCGCTGTGGCGGTTGGCGACTTGGGCGACCAGGCGGCGCCATCGACCGGTGCCGATACCGGCTTCGTGGTTGTCGATGGAGTGGGCGGCGCCGTGGCCTGCAACTTCTCCATGGGACAGCCGTTCGGCACCGGCCGGATCGAGCCGACAACGGGAATCATGCTTGCTGCCGCGCCGGCCCGCGGACAAGCGCGGGCCGCCACGCCTCTAGTGCTGACCAGCGGTGGCGCCAAATCACAACTAATTATAGGCGCAGCGGCCGGCGGCGGTGGCGCCGGCCCGACGGCGCTGGCGCTCACCGCGTTGGACGTGATCGGCGCCAAACACAATTTGGATCCGGGCATGAGCCGTCCACGCCTGCACCAAGCGGATGCGAAAGGGCCGGTTCTTCATGAGCCGGGCTTGGATCGACAGACCGCAGCGGCGATTGCCGCGACCGGCATCCGGCTCGAACCCACAGACAAACTCGGTCGGGTCAACGCCATTGTTTGTCCAAAGGGATTTTCAGACCAACCGGGCGCTTGCCGTTATGGCTCGGACCCGCGCGGTTACGGCTTGTCGTTCGGCAGTGAGTTTTAAGCGGTGAGCAACCCCATGGGGCCGTCCAAGCGAAGCGCTATTTCACCGTTCATCGTGATGGAGGTGATGAAGGCGGCCAATGAGCGCGAGGCGGCCGGCGGCGATGTCTTGCATCTCGAAGTCGGGCAACCGAGCACGCCGGCACCGCAGGGCGTGCTTGCCGCGGCGAAGGCGGCCCTCGACACCGACAGGCTGGGCTATACCGAGGCGCTCGGCATTCCGGCGCTACGCGCGCGCATCGCCGGCCACTACAAGGACTATTACGGCGTCGACGTCGCAGCCGAACGCATTGTCGTGACCACCGGATCCTCCGGTGCTTTTTTGTTGGGATTTCTTGCCTGTTTCGATGCCGGAGACAAGGTCGCGATCGGCGAACCCTATTATCCGGGTTACCTGAATATCCTGTCGGCCCTGGACCTGGAGGTGGTGACCTTAGCCACGACGCCTGCGGATCGATTTCAGCCGACGCCGGCGCGGCTTGATACGATGGATGCGGCGCTCAAGGGACTGCTGGTCGCGAGCCCGGCCAATCCCACGGGCAGCATGCTGGATGGCGCCGCACTTCGTGGCCTGGTCGAGGTCTGCCGGGCACGGCGCATGCGGCTCATTGTCGATGAGATCTACCACGGTATTACCTATGGCGGACCGGCCGAGACGGTGCTCGGATTGACCGACGACGCCGTCGTCATCAACAGTTTTTCGAAGTATTTTTCGATGACCGGTTGGCGGTTGGGCTGGATGGTGGTGCCGCCGGACCTGTTGCGGGCGGTTGAATGCCTGGCGCAAAACCTTTTCATTTCGCCGCCGAGCCTATCGCAGGCAGCCGCCTTCGCCGCCTTCGATTGCCGCGCGGAGCTCGATGCCAACGTCGGCCGCTACCGGACCAATCGCGATCTTTTGCTCAGCGAACTGCCAAAAGCAGGATTATCCAAGTTGGCCCCGGCCGACGGCGCTTTTTACATTTACGCCGACGTCCGCGAATTCACAAACGACTCACCTGAATTCTGTCGCCGCATGCTGCAAGAAACCGGCATCGCCGCGACGCCTGGTGTTGATTTCGACGGCACCGACGGCAACGGCTTTGTGCGCTTGTCCTTCGCCGGCGCGACTGATGACATGGCCGAAGCTTGCCGCCGCCTCAAGGATTGGCTTTAGCCCATCGTTTAAAAGTCCTTCGGCTGCGCCTCAGTGTACTTTTCACCGGTAAAACAATGCCATATCAGGCCTTGGGGCGGCCCGGCGGTCTGATTTCGACCCTGTATCTAACTGATCATGACCTTTGGTCATGATCAGAGTCCGCAACAAATAGCGCCTTCCAGGCGCAATTTGTTGCAAACAAAAAAGCTGTTAGCGCATCGCCGAGCCGCCTCAAGATGCGCTATCGCATTATAAAAACTGAAGAAAAGTACACTGAACGTAGCGAAGGACTTTTCTTCACATTCAATTAGTTCGAGCCGAGACGTCGGCTCCACCAACCGCGCCGCCTTGGTTTATCCGTGTCCGCTTCGGTGGATTCGGACTGCGGTTCCAGTTCCCCTGGTTCCGGCTCCGGCGTTTCCGGCTCAGCTTTCGATATCGGTAATGGCGTTACCACCGTATCCGCTGGTTCGGCCGGCGCTTCGGGGACCGGCGTCGGTGTTGCAGCAATGACCTCGGCGATCGGTTCAGGTGCATCGGCGTCCGCTTCGGCCGGCGCATCGGGGACCGGCTCCGGGGTCGCTGCGGCGACCTCGGCGATCGGTTCAGGTGCATCGGCGTCCGCTTCGGCGGGCGCTTCGGGGACCGGCTCCGGAGGTGCGGCGACGACCTCGGCGACGGGTTCAGGTGTCCCGGAATCCGCTTCGGCCGGTTCCGCTATCTCTTGCTCACCGGCGTCTAACGGTTGTTCGGCGGCGTCGGATACCGGGGTGTCTTCCGGGCGGGTGGCCCGCCGCCTGCCGCCGCGTCGACCCCGGCGGCGGCGCTTCTGGGCGACCGATTCCTTGCCGTCAGCGTCGCCATCATCGGCATCCTGCTCAGCGGTCTGAACCGTTTCTTCGGTTTCGCCAATCGATTCTTCCCCGACGGCCGCCGAATCTTCTCTCGGTGCCTTAGCGTCAGCCGAGTCCTCGCCGGGTTTACGGCGCCGCCGGCGGCGCCGGCGGCGTTTGCGGCCGCCGTCTTCGTCTTGTCCGTCGGCATCGTCGGCGCGAGTTGTGACTGTTTCTTCCTCTTCCTCCGGCGCGGCCTCCGGTTTAGCCTCGCTCGCGGCCGGGCCGTCGTCGGCGGTTCGTGTCCGGGCACGGATTTTCTCGATCCGGTAATTGGGCGGTATCAACTCTTCGTCTATCTCAATATTAACTGTAAAATCATAGCGTTGTTCGATATCCGTCAAGGTGCGGCGTTTTTGGTTGAGGATATAGACCGCAACGGCGCTCGGAACGAACACGGTAATTTCCGCGGTTCGTTTGCGAATGCCTTCTTCCTCGATCGCGCGGAGAACATAGAGCGCCGTCGAATCGGTGGATCGAACGACACCCGCACCGTTGCATTGGGCACAGTTTTCCATATTCACTTCGTGGACACCGGGGCGGAGCCGCTGACGCGACATCTCGAGCAATCCGAAGCCGCTGATCCGGCCGACTTGAATGCGGGCTCGGTCGGCGCGCAAGCATTCCTTAATCTTGCGTTCGACACTGCGGTTATTGCGATGGACCTCCATGTCGATGAAATCGATGACGATCAAGCCGGCGAGATCGCGCAATCGCAGTTGGCGGGCAACTTCCTCCGCCGCCTCGGTATTGGTGCGTAGTGCCGTCTCCTCGATATTGTGGTCCTTGGTGGCACGACCGGAATTGACGTCGATGGCAATCAGCGCCTCCGTCGGATTGATGACGATATAGCCGCCCGACGGCAGGGTCACGGTGGCGCTATACATGGCGTCGAGCTGTTGGTCGACCTGATAGCGATGGTAAAGCGGAACGGAGTCGCGATAGGGCTGCACGCGCTTGGCATGCGAAGGCATCAGCGTGCGCATGAAGGATTTCGCCGCCCGATAGCCTTCCTCGCCGTCGACCGTAACCTCTTCGATGTCCTTGTCGTAGAGGTCGCGAATGGCACGCTTGATCTGATTAGCTTCTTCGTGGACCAGGCATGGTGCCGTCGAGTTCAGCGTCACATCGCGAATTTGGTTCCACATGCGCAGCAGATACTCATAGTCGCGCTTAATTTCGGCCTTATTTCGGCTCAAGCCCGCGGTTCGAACGATCACCCCCATGCCGTCGGGAACATCGAGTTGCCTGGCAATCGTCTTAAGCCGTTTGCGATCGCCTGGATTGGTTATCTTGCGGGAAATGCCGCCGCCGCGGCCGGTATTCGGCATCAAGACGCAATAGCGGCCGGCCAAGGATATGTATGACGTCAACGCCGCGCCTTTGTTGCCGCGTTCCTCTTTGACGACCTGTACCAAAAGAATTTGGCGGCGTTTGATGACTTCCTGAATCTTATAGGCCCGACGCCGGACGCGCCGCACTTGCCGCACCTCGTCCATCACATCGCCACCAACGGCCTCAATCGCCGCACCGCGTTTCGATGGCTTATCCGAAAGTTCCGACTCTTCGGCATCGTCGGCCTCCGGCGCGTCATCCTCATCGGCCGCAACGCTTTCCGAATCCGGGTCTTCGCCGCCGTCGCTGGCCTCAACGGTGCCGTTCTCGCTGTCGCCGTTCTCGTCGTCGGCAACCGCATCGTCATCGGTATTCAGGGTTATCGGTTGCTCGGCCGGTTCGTCCGCGTCGCCGTTTTCGCCGGCGTCGAGGCCTTTGGCATCGTCGGCTTGTTCTTCCGCGCGCAGGGCCTCTTCCTCGGCCGCGCGCTCCTGCTCAATCAGCGCGGCACGGTCTTCCATGGGGATTTGGTAGTAGTCGGGATGAATTTCGTTGAAAGACAGGAAACCGTGGCGATTGCCGCCATAATCCACGAAGGCTGCCTGCAGCGACGGCTCCACGCGCGTCACTTTGGCGAGGTAGATATTGCCTTTTAGCGGTCTTCTGTTGTTGCTCTCAAAATCAAATTCTTCGAGACGTTTTCCTTTTAGCACCACCACCCGCGTCTCTTCTGGGTGTGAGGCATCTATCAACATTCGCTTGGCCATTTAGGCTTTCTCCGGGATGGGGATAGGGCCCTCGCGAACATAAGGGCGGCCCCATCGCTTGGTTCGTCAAAGCCGACCGCATCGGGTACAGGTAATCGTGTTCTATGTGCTGGTCAGTCATCATCTGGTTCCACACCAGAGGCTCACCGTCGGCCGTCAGATAAGACGACGGGCCGGCGGTCGGCTTCAAGTTCAACATCTATCTTCCGTCCTGGGCCACCAGTTTGTTTGCCGGCGCTCCACCGAAAATTCGGATCCTCGGTCATCTTCTGATTCATTTCGGATCCGCATAGCGGGAGCACTCTGTTCCTGTTGGCACTGATCGAACTGACGTCAATCGCGACGCCGTGCTGATCCAGGATTGAATGTTCGCGGGCGCATCATAATGCTATCGGCAAGGGATTGCCAATTGGTTTCTGGTCGCGACTTTGTCTGTGGGCCCAGTTTCGGCCGGTGCGCCAAAAAATTGGACGATTGAGGTTCATTGATAGGCTGTGTATATCTGGTGGCGCATTGGCATCTGGTGTACCAGATATTCATGGTGTTCGCGCGCGTGTTCCGAATTTTGGCCGTGTTGGCCTTGACCATCTTATTCGACCGGGCGGCGATCGCCGACGCTGCGGTTACCGATGTGCGGTTTGGAAAACACGTCGACATGACCCGATTCGTGCTCGATTTGAGCGAATCGGTGAAGTGGCGCATTCTCATGTTGCCGGATCCCTATCGGATCGTCGTTGATTTTCCGCGCCTCGACTGGCGCTCCCAAACCCGGCAGGGCGCCAAGGGTAAGGGTGTCATCAAACGCTTCCGGTTCGGCAATTTCTCGTCCGATAGATCGCGCTTGGTCTTGGATTTGGTCGGTCCGGTCGACGTGCATCGGAATTTCATTCTGCCGCCGCAGGGCCGCCATCCTTATCGCTTCGTGATCGATCTCAAGGCTTCAAACCGGGGCGCTTTTTTGGATCGCGCACGAAGCCTGCGACCCAATCGCAAGCAAGCGGCCGTGGCGGTTCCGGGGCAGCGGCTGCCGGTGCCGCGCGAGCGCAACCGCCCCTGGACAATTGTCATCGACCCTGGACATGGCGGCGTCGATCCCGGAACCATCGGCCGCAGTGGCGTATATGAAAAGGAAATCGTTCTCGCCTTCGGCAAAGAGCTTCGCAACGCGCTGTTGAAAGAACCAGGCTATCGTGTGGTCATGACGCGGGAAAGTGACATTTTTGTTCGGCTGCATCGGCGGGTCGAGGTCGCCCGGCGTGTCGATGCCGATCTGTTCTTGTCGATCCATGCCGACGCCATTCGTGAACGCGGGATTCGCGGCGCCACGGTCTACACCCTGTCGGAGAAGTCATCGGACAGCGAAGCCGAACAGCTGGCCAACAAGGAGAACAAGTCCGATATCATCGCCGGCGTTGATCTTGGTGACCAGACCGGCGACATCGCCGAAATCTTGATCGATTTGGCGCAGCGCGATACGTTGACTTGGTCGCGCCAATTTGCGGCTGCGCTGATTCCGGAACTAAGCCGGCGCGTGCGGCTCCGGTCCAAGCCGCATCGGTTTGCCGGGTTTCGGGTGCTCAAGGCGCCCGATGTACCGTCTGTCCTGATCGAACTCGGCTATTTGTCAAATCGTGATGACGAGAAAATGCTGTTGACGGCGTCGGGCCGCGCGCAGGTTATTAAGGCGATCCGCTCGGCGACGAATAAATACTTTAAAAAGAGACGCTTCTCGGCGAAATAGCAGATCGTTCCGAAGCTGCAGGATTGCCCCAACTCTGACACAATCCGCCGCTACCTTTTTTATCTGGGTGGTGACGCTGGCGGCGCTGTTGCTTTCGGGGTTATCGCGTTAATTAATCATTAAGAATCGGGCCTTAGGACAAAAAGTCACTCTTGTCCTCTCAGCACGGTGACTAACGGTGCGGGGAACATGCGTATAATCAGAATATTGGGCGCACTGCTTGCGCTCTCCGTCGTCGTGGCGCTGCTGGCCGCCGCCAGTGTCGCCTATGGATTGTGGCATTACGGCCGCACATTGCCTGACTACCAGCAACTCGCCGACTATTCGCCGGCGGTGATGACCCGCGTCCATGCGGCTGACGGCAGCCTGATTGCCGAATATGCCCGCGAGCGCCGTTTGTTCGTGCCGATCGAGGCGATCCCGCAGCGTGTGATCGAGGCCTTTCTGGCAGCCGAGGACAAGAACTTTTATTCCCATTCCGGGGTCGATCCGCTCAGCGTGTTGCGCGCCGTCTATGTTAATGTTCGCAATATTGGCCGCAATCGCCGGCCCGTCGGGGCCTCCACCATTACCCAGCAAGTTGCCAAGAATTTCCTGCTCACCAACGAAGTGTCGGTGGAGCGTAAGATCAAGGAAGCAATCCTAGCGTTTCGCATCGAACGCGCCTTTGCCAAGGAGCGAATTCTCGAACTGTACCTGAACGAAATCTACCTTGGCATGGGTGCTTACGGCGTTGCCGCCGCCGCGCTGAAGTATTTCGACAAGCCAATGGGCGAGTTGACGACGTCGGAAGTCGCTTTTCTCGCGGCGCTGCCGAAGGCGCCCAACAACTACCATCCGGCGCGCTATCCGGAACGGGCGCGCGATCGGCGCAATTGGGTGATCGGGCGGATGGCGGAGGATGGCCGCATCGATGCCGCCGCCGCCGCCGCGGCGCGGGCCGAACCGTTGGTCATGCGGCGCGGCGAGGTCACCGAAGCCATGCATGCGGAATGGTTTACCGAGGAAGCCCGGCGGGAGCTCCTGGCCCGCTATGGCGAAGAACGCCTCTATGAAGGCGGCCTGTCCGTTCGAACTTCCATGAATCCGCGGTTTCAGATTATCGGCGAGCAAGTCCTGCGGGCTGGATTGATGACCTATGACCGCCGTCACGGCTACCGCGGCCCGATCGCTCAATTGCAGGATGCGACTGGGTCGGACCTCGGCAAGGGCCTGACAATGATCGCCCGACCACGGGGCCTCTTGGACGACTGGCGGTTGGCGGCGGTGGCGAAGACCGGCCCGGCACGGGCGGACATCGTACTTGACGACGGCACCGAGGGGTTTGTCGCCATCGACACGCTCAAGTGGGCGCGCCGTATCAACGACCAGGGCAACCGGGGACCCCGGGTCAGGAAAACCGCTGATGTATTTGCCGTCGGCGACGTCGTTGCCGTCGCGCCCTCCGAAGACCTGGCGGCCGATCAATGGGCACTGATGCAAGTACCCCGCATCAACGGCGCGTTGGTGGCGATAGACCCCCATACCGGGCGGGTGTTGGCAATGGTCGGTGGTTGGAATTTTGCCGCCTCGCAGTTCAATCGAGCGACCCAGGCCCAGCGCCAGCCGGGTTCCGCGTTCAAGCCGTTCGTTTACGCGGCGGCGCTCGATTTCGGCTTTACCCCGGCCAGTCTGGTGCTTGATGCGCCGTTCGTCATCGACCAGGGGCCGGGTCTTGGAAAGTGGAAGCCATCCAACTATACGCGGAAATTCTACGGCCCCAGCACGTTGCGGCTCGGCATCGAGAAATCGCGCAACCTCATGACCGTGCGGCTGGCCCAGAGTATCGGCATGGAACGCGTTGTCGATTACGCACGGCGCTTTGGTGTGGTCGACGACATGCCGGCGCAATTGTCAATGGCTTTAGGTGCGCGCGAGACAACGCTGCTGCGTCTGACGACGGCGTATGCCATGTTTGTCAATGGCGGCAAGCGGATACAGCCGACGGTCATCGATCGCGTGCAAAACCGGCGCGGCAAGACTGTCTTTCGCCACGACGAGCGGCCGTGTCCCGACTGCCGTGCCGACGATTGGCTTGACCAGGACGAACCGCAGATTCCCGACACCCGCCCACAGGTTGTCGATGCCGTCACGGCCTATCAGGTCGTCGCTATGTTGCATGGCGTTGTCCAACGCGGCACCGGCGTGCGCATCCGCGCCGTCGGCAAGCCGCTTGCCGGTAAGACCGGGACCACGAACGAAAGCCGCGACACCTGGTTCGTCGGCTTTTCGCCCGACCTTGCGGTCGGCGTGTTCGCCGGTTTTGACGAACCCGAAAGTCTCGGCCGGCGCGAGACCGGCTCGTCGGTGCCGGCGCCGATTTTCCGCGATTTCATGGCGGCGGCGCTTAAATCGGAAAAGGCGATCCCGTTCCGCATCCCAAAAGGTGTCCGATTGGTGCGGATTCAAGTGGCGACCGGCCACTTGGCCAGGCCCGGCATGCGCCATGTGATCTGGGAAGCGTTCAGGCCGGGTACGGAACCGACCGGCGACAATCCGGTGCTGCGCAGTCCCGGACAATACAACACCGGCGTTACCGACCGGACCGGACAATCCAGCGGGCTTTACTGACACGGTCCCTGTTCTTACCTTACAAGCACATAAGAATCGGTTGGGGATGAGGACGCCATGGGCGCTGAAACTGAGGCAATAATCGCGGAAATCGAGCAGTCTATGGCGCTGCTGAGGAGGCATCTTTGACTGGGACAACGCGCTCTTAAGGCTCGAGGAGCTAAACGCCGCCGCCGAAAATCCCGATCTCTGGAACAATGCCGACAAAGCTCAGCGTTTGATGCGGGAGCGCACCAAGCTTCAACAATCAATCGACGGCTATCGTGCGCTGCAACAGGAACTGAGCGACAATGCCGAACTGATCGAGCTTGGCGAAGCGGAAGACGACGGCCAGGTCGTCGAAGAAGGCTTCGCCGCGTTGCAGGCGCTGCAGCAGCGGACCGAGCGCCAGGTGTTGGAGAGCATGCTGTCGGGCGAGGCCGACGGCAACGACAGTTTTCTTGAGATCCATGCCGGTGCCGGCGGCACCGAAAGCCAGGACTGGGCCGAGATGATGTTGCGGATGTATGTCCGCTGGGCCGAGGCGCATGGCCACAAAGTGGAATGGATCGAGGAGAGTGGCGGCGAAGAGGCCGGCATCAAGTCCGCAACCATCCGCATCAGTGGCGAAAACGCCTATGGCTGGCTGAAGACCGAGTCGGGCGTGCACCGCTTGGTGCGGATCTCGCCCTTCGATTCGGCCAAGCGCCGGCATACCAGTTTCGCCTCCGTCGGCGCCTTTCCGGTGGTTGACGACGACATCGAGATCGATATCGAAGACAAGGATCTCCGCGTCGATACCTACCGCGCGTCCGGTGCCGGCGGTCAGCACGTCAACCGCACCGACAGCGCCGTACGCATTACGCATGAGCCGACGGGCATCGTCGTGCAGTGCCAAAACGACCGATCGCAGCACAAAAACAGAGCGGCGGCCATGAAAATGTTGCGGGCGCGGCTCTACGAACGGGAACTGCAGCGCCGGGAGGCTGAAAAACAGGCCCTGCATGAAGCCAAGTCAGACATCGGATGGGGGCACCAAATCAGATCGTATGTTTTACATCCCTATCAGATGGTCAAGGATTTGCGCACCAACGTGGAGACCGGCAATGCTCAGTCGGTGTTGGACGGCGATCTCGACCGGTTCATGGAGGCGGCGTTGGCGGTACGGCTCGGCACCGAATCGGCAGCGAATTCCGACGACTGTTAGTGCATGAATTGAACGAGGCAGACAGCTCTTGTCGATGAAGACGGGTCTAGAGGCCGTGCGACGTATAAAGCTGCCCAGATTTACGGACGGCGGCGGCAGTCTTTCCGTTCTCGAAGGCGGACGGAGCGTTCCTTTCGAAATTCGCAGGGTCTATTATCTGTATGGCCTCCAAGACGGTGAGCGCCGCGGCGGACACGCTCACAAATACCACGAAGAGGTTGTTTTTCCTGTTGCTGGTGGTTTCGATATCTTTCTGGATGATGGCGCCTGCCGCAAGACGTTCCAAATGAATGAGCCCAATGTCGGCTTGTATTATCCACAGATGGTTTGGCACGAGTTGAGCAATTTCGTGCCCGGAACGGTCTGTCTGGTGATGGCCTCCCGGCACTACGACGAGGAGGATTACTTCCGCGAATACGAAGCCTTCCTTCAAGCCGCCAGGCTAGGCGTTTCGCCGTGATGGTCCCGTTTCTGGACCTGAACGCGGCGCACCGCGAGCTTGAGGCCGAAATCGAAACGGCGATGCTTCGGGTACTGCGGGACGGCCCGTTCGTGCTCGGGCCCGAGCTTGAGGCATTCGAAGCGGCGTTTGCCGATTATTGCCAGGCGCGCTGGTGCGTCGGTGTCGGCAACGGCCAGGATGCACTGGTCCTGGGCTTGCGGGGGCTCGGCGTCGGGCCCGGCGATGAAGTGATCGTGCCGGCACACACTTTTGTGGCGACGTGGCTGGCCGTCAGCCAGGTCGGTGCCGTGCCGGTCCCGGTCGAGCCTGGCGGAAACAGCTACACCATTGATGCGGCACGGATCGAAGCGGCGATTACCGCAAAAACTCGGGCTGTGATCCCGGTCCATCTTTATGGCCAGCCGGCAGACCTGGACCCGATTCTCGAACTCGCTCGCCACCACCGCATACGCGTCCTGGAGGATGCGGCCCAGGCCCACGGCGCGGTCTACAAGGACCAACGGATTGGGGCGCATGGCGATGCCGTCGCCTGGAGCTTTTACCCGGCGAAGAATCTCGGAGCGCTCGGCGATGGCGGAGCGGTCACGACCGATGACGCAGAGCTGGCTGCTAGGCTGCGTCGGCTCCGCAATTACGGTTCCGACGAGAAATACATCCATCAGACAAAAGGCGTGAATAGTCGTCTCGATCCGCTGCAAGCCGCCGTGCTGCGGGTCAAGCTCCGCCACCTCGATGCTTGGAACGAGCGGCGTCGGCAGATCGCCGAGATCTATATGACGGGCTTGGCCGGGACCGGATTGCGTTTGCCCGTAGTTTCGGAATGGGCGTCTTCGGTCTGGCATCTTTTCGTCGTCGGGACCCAAGACCGTGATCAACTGCTCGCGACGCTTTCCGAACGGGGCATCGGCGCAGTGATCCACTATCCGGTGCCGCCGCATCGCCAAGCGGCGTACGACGAACGCGGCCTGCGGCCCGGCAGCCTGCCGATTTCCGAACGCTTGGCGGACGAAGTCCTGAGTTTGCCGATCGGGCCGCACCTGGCGGCCGCGGATGCCCATCTGGTCGTCGATGTGATCGCGCGCTGGGCGCGTTGACCATCTAGCGGAACAGCGGGTCGAGATGACGTGGCCTCTGGTGTCCGTTTACCGGCTGACACTCCGGCTCACGCGGCCCCGGCCGGCGTCAGGCTGATGGCGATACGCGCACCTGGTTCCACGTTGATGCTGCTGTAGTGGACGTTGCCGCTGATCCTCGAGCCGTTGCTGCAGTGGATGTCGCCGGCTTTGATGTCGCCGTATACGTGGCCCAATATGGTCACGTCCCGGGCTGTTACGTCCCCGGTCACGCTGCCCTGGGCGCCGATGACGACGGCCGATGCCGTAACATTGCCGCGGATCACGCAATCGATCTGCAGCTCGCCCTCGCTCGAGAGGTCGCCGTCGATGGTCAGGCCGGCGCTCAAAATCGACGGTGCGTGGTCGGCGGCCTTGCCGAGGGTGGCTTGGGTGTCGGGTTTAGCGACGTTCTTGGAAAACATAATGTCCCGCCTCAATGAATTTTGCCGGGTCTTGGGTCTTGCCGCGATAGACGATTTCGTAGTGCAGATGGGTACCGGAACTGCGGCCGGACGAGCCCATGGTGCCGATGGTGTGCCGGTAATCGACTTGCTGGTCGCGTTTGACCCGCAGTTTCTTGAGGTGGCCATAGCGGGTCTTGAAGCCGAAGCCATGGTCGATTTCGACGAACCGGCCGTAGGGCCCGTTCCAGCCGGCCTTGGTCACGCGTCCGGGCGCGGTGGCATAAATCGGTGTGCCGGCCGGTGCCGATATATCGAGGCCGGAATGACGGACGCGACGCTTCTTGAACGGGTCGCGGCGCCGGCCGTAGCGGCTGGAGACCCAACCACGGTCGGTCGGCTGCGCCAGCGGCACGCTTTGAACCAGTTCCCTGAGGCCGCTCCAGCGCACGGGGGAGGCCCGCGGCGTGGATTGCGGTGGGACGCCGATGCCACCCGCTAGTTCCGCCGTGAACGGCTCGCCCGGCACCGCGCGGTCGCTGCCGAGAGCGGCGGTGGGTGAAGTCTGATCGCGCGCCGCGGCCCGGCCGGCGGCGGCCGGTACCAGGGCTTCGAAGTCGATGCCGGTAGCGCTGAGTGCCGCTTCCAAGCGTCTGATGTCGACTGCCGCTTGGAAGCGATACCAGTCCAAACGACGCCGTGTCGCGGTGAGTTTCGCTTCTGCGGCGGCAAGGCGTTCCCCGTCCACCGCCGTTCGGCCGGCGCTGTCTTTGAGCGCCGCGGACAATTCGGCGGTGGCGGCCTCAAGGCCGGCGATCTCATGATCGCGCAGACCCAAGCTCACCGATTGCACTGACAGCACAGCAAACAGCACGCCAAGGCCAACGGCACCAACAAGCGCGATGGCGACGACGGAGAACTGACGGCTGGAGGAAAGCGCCAAGTACCGGACTTCGCCGTCCTGGCGCAGAAGAATCTGTCGATCCGGAAACCAGCGCCGTTTCGCGTTGGAAATCCACCCTGTCATATCGGCCTGCTTTGATCTTGCCCGCCTGCCGGAATCCCTAAGAAGGGAGCCCAGGCGTGACACCACACCACAATCGATTACCGGCTGGCAAGAAAATCCTAGAGCAACCTGCGTTCATTGGAACGCAGATAAGTTGCTCTAACACTTTAGAATAGATCAAATTATCTGCATCAAAATGATTCCATTTTGATGCAGTTTGATCTAGCTGCCGGTTTTGTCAATCCATCTCACTCCTGATGTCTTTAGGGACCGTAAAAATTGGCTTTCAGGTTGCGATTCTAGCGGTAAATGTGATCGGATGAGCGATCCAGTTCGACGCTTTTGCGTGTATTTATTTATCAGTAAACACGAAAAAAGCTTCCTGTTCTGACCGCTCTTTGGCGCCGGGGTCGTAGTAGCACGCGCCGAAGCCGGCCGCGGTTCGCGCTGTTTCGTTGAACGGCGGTTTCAACTGGCCACCATAGTGGCGTTTCACCAAGGCTCGGAATTGGCGCGGGGCGTCGATGCCTTGGGCGTCGCAGAGGTGGTCGAACCAGCGTCTGCCGGCGGCAACATGCTTAATTTCATCGCTAAGGATGCGGCGCAGCACCGCCGCGGTATCGGTGTCACCGAAGCGCTCGAAGCGCGCGATCATGGCGGGTGTCACGTCCAGGCCACGGGCTTCCAGCACCAACGGCACAACCGCCAGCCGCGCGGCCAGGTCGTGGGCGGTGTTGGCGGCGGCCTCCCAAAGGCCGTCATGGGCCGGCAGATCGCCATAAGCGGCGTCCAGGGCTTCGAGCCGGCCACAGACCAGGCCGAAATGCACCGCTTCCTCGGCAGCGACGGCGACCCAGTCGTCGAGGAAGGCGCGCGGCAGATCCCGGTCGGCGAAACGGGCGATCAGGTCCCACGCCAAATCGACGGCATTCAACTCGATATGCGCCAGCGCATGCAGTAGGGCGACGCGATTGGCAGGGCTTTGGCCGGCCCGACGACGCGGCATCTTGCCGGGCGTCAATAATTCAGGCCGCGCCGGCCGGGCTGGGCGATTCGGCGGCCGCACCCGGCCAATGTCGAGCCCGCCGGCCTGCCAATCGGCGGCAAGCCCGGTGCTGAGCCGGCGTTTGTCGGCCGGGTCGGCTGCGGTCAATACGGCGACGGCACCGGCGGTAAGGGAAGGGAACGTCATGCCTGTTCAGAGGCCGCGGGCGGCTTCGAGAACCGCTTCGGCGTGATCTTTCACCCGCACCTTGCGCCAAACCTGGCGTACCGCGCCACGGGCGTCGACCAGAAATGTCGAGCGCTCGATGCCCATATAGGTTCGGCCGTAGTTCTTCTTCTCGACCCAGACGCCATAGGCGTCGCAAACCGCGCCGCTTTCGTCCGAACCAAGCGTGATCGCCAGATCATGTTTGCCGATGAATTTCTCATGTTTGGCGACGCTATCCTTGGAAACACCGACAATGGCGACACTCAAGTCATCGAATTCCGGCTTGAGCGCGGTGAAGGCGATCGCTTCCTTGGTGCAGCCCGGCGTGTCGTCGCGGGGATAGAAATAGAGCACGAACGGCTTGCCTTTCAATGCCTTGGCGGACGCCGCGCCTTCGCCGGCGGCGGTCATGTCGAAAGCTGGCGCTTTATCGCCGACGTCGATCATTTATCTTGCTCCGATTTAGGGTTTGCCGTGTACGTGTATCTGGCCGTCTCTTGCGATGCGAACATAGGCGCCGTCTCGCAGGCCTTCAAATCCACACTGGACGATGGGAAAGCTCGGATAGTCCATCTCGCGGCCGACGATCACCGCCGTTGCGATAATGATATCGTTTTCGCCCAACAGAATGGCCCGCGGCGCGGTTCGGTGATGCATCGCCTCCAGCAGATATTGGCTGGACGAGCTGGAGCCGACGATCGCCGGGATGGCGACAATCTTGTCCGACAGGAGGGCGCCGCGCTGCGGGTGGCGAGGGTCGGCAATCGTCCCAGAAACCGGGTCGAGACCGCCCCAAAAACATATCGGCGCCGTCAGCAAGAGAAGCGTGCCCTCGGCTTCACCTGCAATCAGCGGACTGCCGGTTATCGTCAATGCCAGAGCTCCTCATCGCGGTCGACGTTGCCGGTAACCGCCGAGCGCACACAGTCAAGGAGCGATCCGTAGACGACGTCGTGGCCGACAGTGGATGGGCTGTAGTGGGCGAACTTTCCGGAATTGGTCATCAGGACGCCACTCGATTGCTTTAGTATCGGTGCCACGACAACGCAGGTTCCGACAACGAAAGTAGCGCCCGCCGCCTCGATCGTTTCACGGTCGCCGCCTAGGGCGGCATAAACGTCATGGCGCGTGCAAACATAGACCGGCCGGCAAAATTTCCGACTCTTGCAAAGCGCCGCAAGCTGCCGGCATTCGTCGATGGAAAAGTGCGGGCTGCCTAAGGCCACGCAGTCGATCCCGTCGCTCGCGACTGTGGTGGAGAGCTGGTCGCGCGCCGTCCGCATGTCTTGCAGGCTGGGGCGGATGATTTCTTCCGGCGGCCGGCCGCCGAAGGCCTGGGCCTGGTCCGGCGCTTCCGGGGTGACGCCGATGACGTGAAACAGCGCCACCGCGCCGGTCGACGCCGATGCCGCCGCCAAGGCTTTTAGGCAATCTTCCGAAACGTCGGCGGGCATGCCTTTGAACGCCGCGACGGCGCCGCCGACGGTTCTGCCGAGCCACGCGCCTAGCACCGGATAGAACGCCTCCTCGCCAAGCAACGCTGCCGGTAGACCGGACAGATCGATCAGGATGGTCGCGTATCGATTTTCGGTGATATGAAAACCGGTATAGGGCGCGCGCCCGGTGATCGCCGCACAGATGTCGAAATAGTCGCCATAGCGGTTGGTGCGGGCGCCGAGGACCGAATTGGCGAACACGATCGCATTGCTTTCCGCCCAGGCGATCTGCTCGCCGAGACCGGGCCGGTAGCCCGCCTGATAGGGTGCACAGGTCCAACTCGCCGTGCATCCCATATCGACATAGGCCGTCATCAGCCGTTGCGCCATATCCAGCGCATGGCGGCTGGCACGAACCAAATCCGGCCGCAGCAGGTCAAGGGCGCCGACGTTAAGCGTCGCCGGAACGCTGACCCGGGCGCCGAGATCACGCAGTTTTTCGGCAAAAAAGACCCCTGAATCCGCAAAATAGACGCACCCGTCGATATGGGCGTTGGTGATTTCCACCAGCCTGTCGGCGCCCATCAGGCGCGCCGTCTCGGTCAGGATCCGCATGGCCATGGCGATGGCCGGCGGCGCGGCGCAAGAAATCATGAACGTCTCGTCTTCGGTTAGGTGCATGCTGGCTGTCTCAGGGCGGGGTCGTTCGGACCATAGAACAGAGCTCGGCCACATGTATATCCATGCCGCATGGATTAGCGGGGTTCTTATCGCTACACTTGTCTTGTGGCATGCCGCGCAAAGCGGGATTGCCGGACAAACAGGAACCTGACATGCCGATGGTGCCGAGGTGAGTGAGCAACGGGACAGCGTTCAGGCCGCCGCGAACCTGGGCGGGGACGCCGCGGAATCCGTCGCGCTGGTGCAGCGATTTACCGAAGCGGTTCGCGACAGCGTGCAACGGGTCATCGTCGGCAAATCCAAAACCATCGAGCTTGCCGTCGCCGCGTTGTTGGCGCGCGGCCACGTGTTGATCGAGGACGCGCCCGGAACCGGCAAGACGACGCTTTCGAAGGCGTTGGCGACGGCTCTCAGCTGCGACTTCGCCCGCATACAATTCACGCCCGATCTGGTGCCGGCCGACGTGCTCGGCGTCAACTTCTTCGATTTGAACGAGCGTCAATTCGAATTCCGGCCCGGGCCGGTGTTCACCCAGGTGCTGTTGGCGGACGAGATCAACCGAGCGACGCCACGCACACAGTCGGCCCTGCTGGAAGCGATGCAGGAGGGCCAAGTATCGATCGACGGCGTGACGATGCCGCTGCCGGCGCCGTTTTTCGTGGTCGCGACGCTCAATCCGGTCGAAATGGAGGGCACCTTTCCGCTGCCCGAGGCCCAGCTCGACCGTTTTCTGCTGCGCCTCGACCTCGGCTATCCTTCGGCGGCGGAGGAGGCGGCCATGCTCGACCGTTTTCTTAGCCGTGCGGAGCTGCCGGAGGCAACGCCGATTGCCGGACCCGACGAGATTGCCGCGGCGCAAAGGGCCGTTGACGGGGTCGCCGTCGCCGGCGCGGTTCGCGACTATCTGTTGGCGATTGTCGCCGAGACCCGCACTGACAAACGATTGCGGCTCGGCGCCAGCCCCCGGGCGGCGCTGGCGCTGCAGCGTGCGAGCCAGGCACAAGCCGCGATCGAGGGCCGCGCCTATGTCATGCCAGACGACGTCAAGGCGCTCGCTGTGCCGGCGCTGGCGCACCGGCTGATCGTCGATTCCGGGGCACGGCTGCGTGGCGTCACCGCGTCGGGCGTCATCGGCGAGATACTTGACCGCGTAGAGGTGCCGATCGAAGGTTAGAGCAAGTTTCGACCATGGCAATGATCAACACGCAGATTCTGGAGGCCGGGCACAAGCGCTGGACGCGGACCGGATCGGTAGTCTCCGAGCTGATCGTGCTGGTCCTCATCATCGTCGCCATCGTCGGCGCGGCAGCGGGCGAATTTCTCGTTACCGCGCTCTGTGGCCTGGTCCTGGTGCTCACAATCGTTTCCCGAATATGGGCACGGCTTGCCCTTGTCGATGTCGACTATCAGTGCCTGCCGTCCAGCGATCGCCTGGTCGAGGGTGACACCATCGAGCTCACGCTGTCGATCGAAAATCGAAAGCCGTTGCCGGTGCCCTGGCTCAGCGTCGCGGAAGCGCTTCCCGAGGGGCTGGAACACGCGCGCGACAACCGCGCTCTGCGCGGTTTCTTCAAGGCGCCCGAGATCAGGGACCAGGCGAGCCTTGGGCAGTACGAACGGGTAAAATTTCATCATCGGCTTCGCGCGGCGCGGCGCGGCCATTACGCCTTTGGGCCGACGCGCATCGTCAGTGGCGACATTTTCGGATTCTACGAGGCCCGGCTCGATAGCCCAAGGCGGCCGCCCAGTGTGGTTGTCTATCCGCGAACGGTGCCGCTGCCGGACTTCGATTTGCCGTCGCGGCGGCCGATCGGCGACAGCTGGAGCCGGTCGCGGTTGGTTGACGATCCGACGCGGCCGAGTGGATTGCGCGAATACCATAGCGGCGACGCCGCGCGCCGCATTGACTGGAAGGCGACGGCGCGCCGCGGTGAGGTCTTTGTCAGGACCTACGATTCAAGCATTGCCCAGCGTGTGGTGATCCTGGCCGAATGCAACACCAGTGAAGAAATCTGGCGTACCCGCCCGGCAATCCTGGAGGCGGTGGTCACCGGGGCGGCATCGGTGGCGCGGCGCTCGGTCGAACTCGGATATGCGGTCGGCATTGTCTCCAACGGCAATATCGCCAGCGAGTTGGCGCCGCCCATGGTGGCGCCAGGCGCCGGACCCGATCAATTGGCCGCCTTGATGACGACATTGGCGGGTGCCGGCATGCTGAAAACCCAGCCACTGGAAGACTTGCTTGAACGCTATGGGCCCGAAGCGATGCCGGCCGGCGCGACGGTGGTTTTCGTCGCCGGCTTGTTTCGGCCCGCGACCGTCGGCATCGTCGCCGATTTGGCGCGGCGCGGCCACCAAGTCGTGACGCTTTATGTAGGCGACGAAGATCCACCCGAAATTCCGAACTTGCCGGTCGAGGATTACCGCGGGGTATTTGCGGTGCCGGAGAACGCCGATGCCTGAGCGCCGGGACATGATTGTGATCGCGGCGACGATCGTTGCCGAAACCGCGTGGCTCTATCCGGTGTTCGGCCTGCTCGGCCTTGGCCTCAGCCTCGACGGCTCGCCTTTGCCGGTGGCCTTGATCATGGCCGTGATCGTGCTTGGTGTGGTCCTCAGGCGCATAGTGTCGGATGCCGTCATCGACCCGATGCGCCGGGCGGCGTATCTGGCGATGGCGGGGCTCGGCGTGGTCTATCTGGCGATGGCGGTTGCCGCGGCCGACGGCGGCATGGACCTGGCCTGGGGGCCGCGGCTGCTCGCCGGTGGCTATTCGGGTAACGTCGCGCTCGGCCTGATCATCGGCACGGCGGCCACCGCATTCCTCTGGTCCCGCGGCGTTCGCACCGGCGTCGGGTCCGGTCATCAATACCAATTGCTGCAAACGTTCCGCACCGGCATCATTGCGCTGGCGCTGTCGATCATGGCCGAGCAAGGGTTCGGCGTCGAGGTTTCGGCAACGCTCATGCTGGCGCCGTTCTTTGCCGTCAGTCTGGCCGGGCTGGCATTCGCGCGTTTGCCGCAGGGCGGCGTCTGGACCCGTGTCGTCGGCCTTGCGGTGGCGGTCGTGCTCGGCGGCGGCTTCGTCATCGGCGTGATCGGCGCCATCGTCGGCGGTCGCGGCCTCGGGCTTCTGGCCGCCGGCTGGAGCTATCTTGTGACTGCCATCCTATGGCTGCTCACCCTGGTGCTGGTACCGATTCTGGAGGTCGTGTTCGCGTTCTTCTCCTGGCTGATCGGCGACATCCCGAGCCAGAAACCCGACTTCGAAGGGCTGCAACCGGGTGGCCTCAAGTGGTGGCAGCATATCGACACGGACGGCGCGCCGCCGTTCTTCGACTTGATCGTTCAAGTGCTCAAGTACCCGGTGCTGCTGCTCATCCTCTACGGCTTGTTCCGGCTGTTTGTCTGGGCTTACCAGGCCCATGCTCGCCGCGCCTGGGCGGCCGTGGCGGCGGACCGTGAATCGATCCGCGGCGAGGCGGATTCGACCGCCGACCTGATCAAGCTGGCATTGGGGCTGTTGCCGGCTTGGATGTTGCGGCAACAGCCGACCGCGGGCCCGCGCATTCCGGACGATATTCCGGGCATCAGGGACGTCTATGCGCTCTACTTCGACATGCTGACCGCCGCCCACGCTCAAGGCTACGACTTCGAGCCATCGGCGACGCCGCGCGAACGCTGGCCCGATGTTGCCAACGCCATCCCCGGCGCGCCGGTGGCAGGCATTACGCGGTGCTTCAACGCCGCCTGCTACGGCAAACTCCCGACCGACCCGGAGACGGTCGCGCGGCTGCGCCGCGAGCTCGACGGCGCAGTGGGCGTGGAGTAGCCCCACCGGGGTGGCGATCAGCTTACGGCAAGTGGTAGTTCCCCTTCCAAATCGCGAAGCCGGAAATGCGGCCCTTTTCATTCAAGGCGACGTTCTGAGCAGCAAAAGTTGCATCGCCCGATATGCCTTGGAACTTGCCGGAGCCGGAGTTGAATGACCACGTCCCATCGCATGTTCCCTTTGAGGGTACACCTTTGCAGGTCCAAGCAAACGTCGCCTTGTCGCCGCCGGCCGTGGCGATCATGCAATAGCCCTGCGCCGAGCTTTTGTCGGTTTTGTAGTTCAAATCGTAGATGCCCGGGCAGGTCACCGCGACATTGTGGAAGATCCCCTGTCCGGCAGTATCGAAATAGGCGCCGCTGAACTCGCCGGTGAACAGCAAATGCTGTTCCTCGACGGTATAGGTTTCGCCAACCGAATAGTAACCGAATGTCCCGTTTAACGTGCCATCGCCGGCTTTGGCCTGGCCGGCAACGGTCGTCAGGCACGCCGCTGCTGCGATGCCAACCAAGATGCGGGTGAACTTCATTTGCTTCTCCTTTCGCCACTTGCCCGCGACACGCGCCTCAGGCAGTCGGCATTGTTTCCGCTGTTCAGATTAGTAAATGCTAGACGTTGCGGCGTGACCCAGGCGTGACCTGAACGGCGTTCGGGTCGATTTTGACGTTGGCGCGTTCGATCGGCTTTGTTAGTCTCGACGCCATAGCCATGCGTCAAAAGCGGGCAAGCAAATGGGGAAGTTCCGGCTAGAATTACTCGGTGGATTTCAAATGTTTGGCCCGGCAGGCCAAGAAATTGCTGTGCCCGGGCGCAAACTGCAGACCTTCCTCGCCTATCTTGCTCTACATTTGGGACATCCGCGGACCCGTGAGCATTTGGCGGCGATGTTCTGGGGCGAGGCGCCCGAGAAACAGGCGCGGCAGAACTTAAGAAAATCGCTCGCTCGCCTGCGGCGGGTTTTCGCGGATACCGCGCCTGACGCGCTCAAGGTTGACCGTCACCGACTCTGTTTGACACGCGACAGCTGCGAAGTGGATGCGTTGGAATTCGAACGCCTCGTGGCGCAAGCGGCAGTGACGAAGCTACCGGCGGCGATGCCGATTTACCGGGGCGATTTCATGGCTGGTGTCGCCGTCGGGGTGGCGGAAGTCGACGATTGGTTGGCGACGACCAGGGCCGAGCTGCAAGATCTCGCGGCGGAGGCCTGGCGACGCCTCGCCCTGTGGTACAGTGATCAGGGCCGGACCGAGCAGGCTACATCGGCCGCGAAACAGGCTTTGGCTCTCGATCCGTTCACCGAGGACATGCACCGCTTCCTGATGCAGACCTATGCGAAGACGGGAAATCGGGCGTTGGCGCTGCGCCAGTATCGCGATCTCCACGCATTGCTGGCAACGGAACTCGAGGTCGAGCCCGAAACGGAGACGAAAGAGCTGCACGCGCAAATTCGCGCCGAAGCCCGGCGCGATCGGGCCTGCGGCTTTTGGACCGATCTCAGACCAGTCGTCGCCTTGGCGCCGATTTCCCCTCTGACAACCGACACGGTCTCGCGCCATTTGGCCCAGTCGTTGACCGAGGACTTGATCGAGCGGTTGACTCACTTTCATAGTTTAGCGGTCATCGCGCCGATAGGTGGCGACGGCGAGATTTCCTCACGCCGTGAACTGAATAGTGTATCACAAAGTCACAATGTGAATTATGTTTTTCGTAGTAGTCTTCGAATCGTCGATTCTGGGCTCCGCCTTGTTGGCGCGCTGATCGATGTTCGCAATGGTGTCAATCTGTGGTCCGATCATTTCGACAGAACGATCGACGATACGCGACAAGCGACGGACGACGTGATCGATGCAATCACCGTTGCTGTCGCGCAGACGGTGAGCAATGCCGAACTAAGACTGGCCGTCGGCGAGCCTGATCACGAGTTCGACGCTTGGGATAATTACCAGCGCGGCCTCTGGCATTTCTTCAACTACACTGGACAAGACCGGATCGCTGGGCGCGAAGCCTTGCAGACCGCTATCCGGCAGGACCCAAGACTGGCGCCGGCCTATTCTTTTCTCGCCTTTTCGATTCTTAGTGAGGCGCGGTTAGGCTGGACCAGCAATCCCAGGCGGTCGATCCGATCGGCTTACCTTTATGCCCAAAGGGCCGTTGGTCTGGATAACCGCGACGAGATGATTCTCTCCGCCTATGCGCTGGCGAGCAGTTGGTTCGGAAAGCATGACACGGCGATGCTTGCCGGCGACCGCGCCATGGAAGTCAATCCGTTGCACTGCCAAGCTCTTTATTCGCATGCGATGACGATGATTTACGCCGGCCATTACGAGCCGTCGCTGCCGATCATTGAAAGAGCCATTGAGATTGGTCCTGAGGATCCTATTGCATGGCTGTTTTACGAAGCTTTGGCCACGGCGCGGTACGGGCTTGGCGAATTCGAGGCCGCCGGCATCGCCGCGCGCCAATCGCTCGCGTTGAAAGATGGCATGCTCCTCGCCCGCACGATACTCGGCGCCACCCTGGGACAGCTCGGCGAAAGCATTGAAGCAGAACGGGCGCTGACCCCAACGCCGCCCGAACAGACGCCGGTCAGACGCAATACCCTCGAACGCTTTCCGTTCACCAGTGACTATCGGCGCAGCTTGAGGTCCGGGCTTCGCAAGATTAGCGAAATAAACGCGGTTCGCGACTTGGCCGGGTCTTCGCCGGTATCGCGGAAACATCATTGACGTCAGCTCAGAGTCAAAAATTTCCGTACTGTCGAAACTTGCTCTAAACTTCAACCATGTCGGAAACAACGCAACGCAGATTGGCGGCGATCGTCTCCGCCGACGTGGTCGGTTATTCGCGGCTCATGGGCGTCGACGAAGAGGGCACGCTGGCGGCCATGCGCGCTCACCGTGCCGAGCTGTGGGACCCGACGATCAACGAATTCGGTGGCCGGGTGGTCGGTACCGCCGGCGACGCTATTCTGGTCGAGTTCGCGAGTGCCGTCGCCGCCGTCGAGTGTTCGGCGGCTGTGCAGCGCGGTATGGCCGCGCGCAATGCGAATGTGCCCGATGACCGGCAGATGCTGCTTCGGGTCGGCGTCAATATCGGCGAGGTGGTCGTCGATGGCGACACCATCTATGGCGACGGCGTCAACGTCGCGGCGCGCTTGCAAGCGATCGCAGAGCCGGGAGGCATCGCCATATCCGGCAACGTCCAAGAACAAATTCAGGGTAAGCTCGACACCGTCTTCGAAGATGCCGGGCCGCATAACGTGAAGAACATCGCGCGGCCCATCCACGTCTGGCACTGGCGCGCGGCTATGGCGGAGGGCGCGGCAAAGCAGTCCGTCTCGCAACCGCTGGCCTTACCCGACAAGCCGTCGATCGCGGTGTTGCCATTCGATAACATGAGCGGCGATCCGGAGCAGGAGTACGTGGCCGACGGTATCACCGAAGACATCATCACGGCTTTGTCGAAGATCCCGAATCTGCTCGTCGTCGCACGCAATTCGACCTTCGTCTACAAAGGCCGGGCGGTCGACGTGAAGCAGGTTGGTGCCGAGCAAGGTGTCGGATGCGTGTTGGAGGGCAGCGTCCGCAGTGCCGGAGATCGAATCCGTATTACTGTGCAATTGATTGACGCGGCCAGCGGCCATCATCTGTGGGCCGAGCGCTACGACCGGAAAATCGATGATATTTTCGCGCTTCAGGACGAGATCTCGCTGAAAGTCGTCACCGAGCTCCAGGTTGAGCTGCTGGAAGGCGAAATGGCCCGTCTCAAGGCATCCGGAACCAAGGATGTCGAGGCTTGGGGTGCCCAGGTCCGGGCCGTGGCCTGTACCCGCGTTGTGACCAAGGAGAGCTTTCTCCAGGCGCGAAGCCACGCCGGGCGCGCCGCGGAGATCGATCCCGATTATGCGTCGCCGCTCGCCACGCTGGCTTGGACACATGTCGTCGATGGCCGCTTCGGCTGGAGCGGTTCGCGCGATGGTGCGCTCGACCAGGGTCAGGCGTTTGCCGCACGCGCGCTCGCCCTCGATCCCGAGAATGCCGAGGCGCGCTGCGCCCTTGGGATCGCGGCGCTTTACCAAGGTCGGCACGCGGAAGCAATCGCACAGCTCAAGACCGCATTGGATTTGAGTCCCAATCACGCGGATCTGACGTTTTTTCTTGGTGTCGCCCACACCTGGAGCGGCGAGCCGGAGGTTGCGCGCACGCTCGTCGAAAAGGCCATGCGCCTCAGTCCGTTCTATCCCGCGATGTATCTCGGCCCTTTCGGTTTCGCCCTTCGGCTTGCCGGGCGTTACGACGACGCCATCGCCGCGTTTCGCGAATTCGGCAGGCGGCAACCGGGATCGGGACAGGTGGATTTGGTGATCATCCACGTCGAAACCGGCCAGAACGATGCCGCCCGTCGCGAGGCGGAAGTGCTATTGCGGTATCAACCCGACTTTACCATCACCGAATGGGCCGAGACCCAACTCTACCGTGATCGATCGCAGTATGATCGAGATATAGCGGCGTTGCGGGCAGTGGAACTGCCTGAGTGAATGGCTGCAGGAAAGCCCGCACATAGGAATTCAACGTCATGATCGACAAAGGGCGACGCCTTTGAATTATTTGGACGTCATCGCGGCCCGGGCGGCGCATTGGCCTGACCGGCTGGCCTTCATCGACGGTGACAGGACCCTGACTTATCGGGACTTGATCGGCCGTGTCGGCGCCGCCGCCCGGCGGTTGGCCGCAATCGGCGTCCGGCCGAAAGATATTGTCGGCCTCAGGCTGCGCGATCATGCCGATCATTACGCCGCGATCCTGGCGCTCGGCCAGTTGGGCGGCGCCTCGGTGTCACTCGACTGGCAGGCGCCGCCCAGCGAGGCGGCGCGGCTGGTTCGACGCTTGGGCGTGGGTTTGATCATTGCCGAACCTGGTGCGAGATCGATCGAGGGCAGCAATGCCTTCACTTTGGATGAGGTATTTCGCGACGGCGACCCGGTGGTTTTCGGCGACAGGTTTTGCGACGCCGGCGATCTGCCGTTGAAAATCAGTTTGTCGTCGGGCACGACAGGGGAGCCGCATGGCGTTGCCGTCACCCATCGGCAATACGTACAGAGATGGTTGACCAGCATGAATATTCTTGGCCCGTCGACCGGCCAAAACGTTCTGGTGACGGCGCCGGTCTGTTTTATTGGCGGCCGCAATATTCCATTCTTCGGCCTTTGTTCGGGTCACACGGTAGTGCGCTACCCGACTTTGTATTCGCCGGATGAACTGGTCGAGGTCATTCATCGCTACAACATCAAGTCGACCCTAATTGTGCCGACGATGATCCGTGCCTTGCTTAAGCTGGCACCTGAGACCGGCCATTTGTTGCCCAGCCTGGAGCCGGTATCGATCAGCGCGGCGCCGCTGTTTGCCCCTGAAAAACACGCCGTCGTGCGCCACCTGACGCCGCATTTCTACGAGAACTATTCGACCTCGGGCGCCGGCAACATAACACGCTTGCTTACACTGGACCTGGATCAAAAAGCGGATAGCGTCGGCAAGCCCGCCGTAACGAACCGCGTGCGTGTGGTCGACGACACTGGAGATACCTTGCCGGCTGGCGAGACCGGCCTGATATGCGCCCAAGGCCCGTCGATCCCGACGGACCCGGAGACCGCGTTGTTCGGTTACAACCCGGCGGACGCGACGGCGACGATCCGCGACGGCTGGTTCTATCCGGGTGAAATCGGTGCATTCGATGAAGACGGCTACCTCTATCTTAGGGGCCGAGCCACCGATGTCATCATCCGCGGCGGCGCCAATGTTTATCCCGAGGAAGTGGAAAAAATCTTGCTTGCCGCGCCGGGCGTCATGGATGCCGCGGTTTTTGGTCAACCGTCGGATGAATATGGGGAAACCGTGGTGGCTATTGTGGTCGGCGATGATAATTTCGATTTGGCTGCGGTCAAACACCATTGCCGCCGGCAACTCAGCGCCTACAAAGTGCCGGAAACGATCAAGCAATGGCCGGGTTTGCCGCGCACCACAGCGGGCAAGGTGAAGAAGGCCGACTTAGCGGCGCTGTTCGACGACCAATGCTAACGGCCGGTCGCGATACGCCGACTGTGGGTCATGAGAGCTCACTCACGAGTGTCGCTGCCTCTTCCAAGTCAGGCGTGTCGAACCCTTCGCTGAAAGCTTGGTATATCGGTGCCAGCAGGCCAATCGCGTCCTCTGGTTCGCCTTGCGCGGCCCGAAGCCGGGCGAGGGCGGTTGCTGTCCGTAACTCGAGCGACCTGGCGTGCTGTTTGCGGGCCAGTTGCAGGCTCAGGTGGAGCTTGGCTTCGGCCTCGGCGCAGTTGGCCGATCGCTCAAGCATCAACAGCGCCGCGTGCAGACGGTGGAGCTCGGCATCGACCCATCGGTGGCCGAGCTTTTCCGCTAGATCCAAGCCCTTTTCGACAACGGAAATTCCGCGCTCCCGCTCACGCAGAAGGACACAGGCATCGACCAGGAACATCACATTGCCCGGAAGAACCTGACCGGCAACCTGTTCCGGGGCGATGCGTTCTGTCATGCGCACCAGGGCCGCTAAATCGCGTTCCTCGACCACCACTGCCCAATCATGCAGCTGCGCCAGACCCGGCAGCCAGGCCGGGAACCCCAGTTTCTCGCAGAGAACCAGGCCTTCGTGCGCCAACGCCCGAACCTCTTCATGGTCCCGTCGGAAATATGCAACATGAGCCGTATACAACAGCGTCGCCACCGTGCTGAACGGGTGCTCAATGGTGCGTGCCACATCCCTGGCCCGGGCCGCGCAACGGGCACCCTCATCCGGCCTTCCCAGGAACCAGTGCGACATGCCGGCGAAATAGTGGCCGCATGCGCCCGGGTCATGCCCACCATAAGTGAAGCGGTGGTCGGCATGACGCTCCAGGTCGTAGAGGTCTTGGCCCCGTTCCGCATGTCCGAGGCAGCTGCCGAATTCGCCTCTGAAGAACTGGGTCGACCAGCCCGCGTGATGCGCTTGAAGCACGAAGTCTTCATCGTCGAACTGTCTTGACAGTGACAGGCATTCATCGGCAAACGCCAGCGCACCCTCGGGCCCCACACTCAACTGCTTCACATGCCACTGGCCCCAGGCAACCTTGAACAGCGTTCCCTGATCACCGACCGTTGTGCTGAGTTCACGTGCCCGAGCGTAGATCTGCTCTGTCTCGAGCGCATGCGCGCCTTTTGTGGTCATGTAGACCGGTCCGAGTGCGACGCAGAAGGCAAGCTCTTGCTCGGCGCGCTCGACGTCATGCGAATGGAGCGCGATGAGCGCTCTTCCCTTCTCAAGATGCGCCTGGGCTTCCAGCGCTGCTGAGCGGCTGAAGGACAGCTGCCCGGCAGAGAGCCATTGTTCGAGGGCGGCGTCGATGTCTCCAGCCTCGGTCAGGTGATGCGCGAGAAGTTCCGGATGCATTTGAATCGCCGCCGGCTTATGCTGTCTCATCGCGCTCGCGACACGGCGATGAAGAGCGCGCCGCCGATCCCGAAGCAGCGTCGCATAAGCGGCATCCCGAACCAGTGCATGTTTGAAGGAGTATGAGGCGTCGGGGGGGTGGCCACGCTTGTGCAGCAGTACGGCCGCTTCAAGCTGCTCCAGCCCTTCGTTCAAATCATCCTCTTCACCTTCCCAAACTGCAGCGACTAGGGGATACGGAAAATCACGACCAATCGTGGCGCCGATTTGAGCGACTTGCTTCGCATCCCCCAGACGGTCCAAACGGGCCACCAGCGAATCTTGAATTGTGCTTGGGATCCGCAGTTCCGGTGCCTGTGAATTTCGCTGGTCAACCACGCCGGATTCGAGCACATCCTTGGTCAGCTCCTCGACAAACAGCGGAACACCGTCCGTCTTTTGGAGGATTTGCTCAACCACTTCCTCCGTCAACGCCGTACCACCTGTCAGCGACCGAACGAGTGAGTCCGCATCCTGACGGCCTAGGCGACTAAGCATCAACTGTGTAGCGTGCCCCTTTTGCGCCCAAGCCGATTGCAACTCGGGTCGATGTGTCACGACCAGGAGCACGTTCATTCCAACCACTTCATCGGTCAACGCATCAAACAGCGCGCGTGTCGAGTGATCGATCCAATGGGCATCCTCGAGTATGAGGAGCACCGGTGACGCGCGGGCCAACGAAAAAAGGTGCTCTACGAGAAACCGGATTGTCTCGGTCCTGCGCTTTTCCGGCGTTAGCTCGATCCGGGCGTAACGATCTATAGGAAGCGAGAGCAGCTCAGCGATGAGCCACAGATCATCCGTCGTAGAGCCGAACAAGGCCTCGAGTTTGTCGAGTTTTTCCTCTTCTGAATCGTCTCGGTCGAAATCGGCCGCTCTTTCGATCTGCAAAATGGCAGGATAAAATGTTGAATTCACGTGATACGGTGAGCATTGAGAACGAATGACGGTGTGACGTTCCGCGCGGACCTTCTCCCTGAGAGCTTCGGCTAATCGGCTCTTGCCGATACCGGCTTCGCCGCCGAGCAACATAACCTGGCCTTCGCCCGCTCTCGCGAGCTGCCAACGCCGCCACAACATCCCAAGTTCTTCGTCCCGGCCGAGCAGCGGTCCGACAACACCGGCGCTGGCAGCCTCGAACCGGGTGGACTCTCTCACATTTGTGGCATGATAGGCCGTGATGGGTTTGTTTATCCCCTTCACGACGAACGGGCCTTTGGGTTCCAAGTCGAACCGGCCTTGGACTAATCGCCCTGTGCTCTCGGCAATGAGGACGGTATTCGGAGCCGCCAGTCCCTGCAGTCGTGCGGCAAGGTTGGGTGTCCCGCCTAGCACCGCCGCTTTTTCGAAAGTCCCTTCGGCCGACACGTCACCGGCCACAACCAGTCCTGTCGCAATGCCGATACGCACCTGCACCTCCGTAGCCGCGCCGGGTCTCGAGGTTGCGACGGCACTGACAGTGTCGAGGGCCGCACGCACCGCTCGTTCGGGGTCTTCTTCGTGGGCTTGCGGAAAGCCAAAATACACCAACAGCCCATCGCCCATATATTGAGCGATATGGCCATCATATGGCTCGATTGCCTTGTGCGCCGCTGATCGGTACGCGGCGATAAGGTTGCGGTACTCTTCGGCGTCCATCGCTTCGGACAGAGCCGTCGATCCAACAATGTCGCAAAACATCACGGTGAGCTGTCGGCGTTCAGCCGTGGTCGACTGTTCCGTTTTGGGTGGCGGTGTCCCGACTTGCGGTTCAGAATCCCCCTGGTTTTCGCCCAGATCGGCGATGGCACGGAGAAGACGTTTGCGATGTCCAAGCGCCGCCACCCCCAGCTTCTCCAGGTCCGTATCCGTGAGATCGATGAGCAGGTCTAGGTCGACGGCATTTTCGACAAACGCATCGGCATATTGGCCAAGCTCAAGCTCTTCAAGCCACGCGCGAACGTCTGTTGCCATGGGGTGACCTCCGCCTGGCATCGTAGCAGAAGACCGGAGACCGGCTAGCCCTGTGCCGATGATCTCCTAACCGCTATGCGACAGTTAGGAGGCCTGTCCGTGGCCAGTTGCCTTCATGCCCCGTCTTGGCGTACACCAGCCTCGTAATTGTCCGGTTTTGACGGTCAGCAGCGAAGAAGTCCCTTGCCATGAGCGCCTGTCTATGGGAGCCGTCGGCGGCCCGCATCGAAGCCAGCAACCTGACCCGGTTTCGCCTGGAGGCGACCGCGCGCCATGGCCTTGCGATGGCCGATTATGACGACCTCTATGACTGGTCGTTGCGCCGGCCTGAGGATTTCTGGTTGTTGGTTTGGGACTTCTGCGGCGTGATCGCCGCGACGCCGGCCGCGACGGTGCTTGCCGAGGGCGCGCATCTGACCGACGTCCGCTTCTTTGCCGGTGCCAAGCTGAACTTTGCCGAGAATTTGCTGCGCCGGCGTGATGACGCGATTGCGCTGATCTTTCATGGCGAAGACAAAGTTCGGCGCGAGCTGACTTGGGCGGAGCTCTACGACACGGTGTCACGGCTGGCGCGGACCCTAAAGGCGCGCGGCGTCGTTGAAGGCGATCGCGTGGCCGGCTATATGCCGAACATGCCGGAGACCATCATCGCCATGCTGGCGACGGCCAGCCTCGGTGCTGTTTGGTCGTCGTGCTCGCCCGATTTCG
>Ga0315336_1000816_pt1 | contig 73133 bp, 67 predicted proteins | sample ASW5metaG_FD_204512 | JGI IMG/M metagenome (GOLD analysis project Ga0315336, IMG submission 204512) | Ammonia-oxidizing marine archaeal communities from Monterey Bay, California, United States - ASW #5 | ecosystem: Environmental > Aquatic > Marine > Intertidal zone | place: USA: California... | reverse complement strand
TGTCGATGCCCACGAAGGCCTTGGCGCCGAACCCCTCGCGGGTCGCTTCGGAGTGCGATCGAAAAGAATCAGTCCGAAAATCGCTCTCGTTCTCGAAGTTGAAGCCGAAGCCGGAAGAGGCGCCGATGTACAAATTGGCGCCGGGAAATGGGAGTGAGGTTTCTGCTTCGCCATTTTCGGCACCCGGCGTCCACACTAGGCCTGCGCTGATGAAGTTATTCATCATGGAGTCGCCAATCCTCCGGCCGGCTAGCACTTCGAAATCCAAATCGTAAAGCTCCCACTCGAAGCGCATATCGAGACCGTCGCCCAGATGTATGGTATTGCCCAAACCCAGCAGGTGGCCGGTGTCGACGACGCTGCCTTCTGCAATCTCGTTGCCAGGGGTCGATGGTGTCACGATCTTGTAATCCTGGTGCGCGATCACGCCGCCGCCCTTGATGAAGGGATTGAAGTACCGGTTGTAGTCGGCGCCGAGGATCAACGAAAAGGCGGCGAGGTTGTCCTGCCGTTTCAGTTTGCTAACAGTTCCGGGAGACTCGCCGAAGAAATTCGTCTCCTTGAGTTCGGGGGTGTACATGTAGGCGATCTCGGCGGCGAGATGACGGCTGAGGTCGATGCCCACGAAGGCCTTCGCCCCGAACCCTTCTCTTGCGGCCTCGGACTGTGAACGGGAAAATCGCCCCTGAAAATTAGTGTCGTTGTCGAAGCTTAAGCCGAAGCCGGAAGAGGCGCCGATGTACAAATTAGCACCTGGAAGTCGGGGTGATGTCTCAATTTCGCCATCCTCAGCACCGGGCGTCCACACCAAGCCGGCGCTGATGAAGTTGTTCATCATGGAATCCGTGATCCGTCTCGTGGTAAATGCTTCGAATTCCAGATCGTAAAGCTCCCACTCGAGGCGCATGTCTAAGCCGGGATGCAAATGAATTGTGTTGCCCAATCCAAATAGGTAGCCGGTTTCGACAAGACTCCCCGTCCCGAGCGAGCCGCTGAAAGTGCCAGTTTCAACGATCTTGTATTCTTGGTGCGCGATCACCCCACCGCCCTTGACGAAGGGGTTGAAGAATTGGTTGTAGTCGGCGCCGAAGATCAGCGAGAAGGTGGCGAGATTGTCCCGTCGGCTCAATTTTGCGATCTCGTCGGGAAAGACATTCGTCTCCTTAAGCTCGGGGGTGTACATGTAGGCGATTTCGGCGGCGAGATGCCGGTTGATGTCGATGCCCACGAAGGCCTTGGCGCCGAACCCCTCGCGGGTCGCTTCGGAGTGCGATCGAAAAGAATCAGTCCGAAAATCGCTCTCGTTCTCGAAGTTGAAGCCGAAGCCGGAAGAGGCGCCGATATAGAGATTGGCGTCGGGAAAGAGCGGCGCGTCCTGCGCGGCTGCGCCCACGGGCGCGCTAGTCCCAAGGCCTACCGCGATCAAAACCTCGGCTAATCGTTTCAATGCTCCCCCCCAGCGCTTGTTATGTTTTTGGGCTCCCTGCACGTTGCTGCTGGTCGTTGTTGCAGCACCAGCAGCAATTAATCAGCCTCAATTCGGCACCAATTGTGGCCTGCGGGCAGATGAGCCGTCATTTTGGTAACAAGCGTGACGGATGCGCCACACATGGTTGGTTGTCTGTGGAAGACGGAATGAAATTAAGTCCGCTTAGGGTCATTAGCGGACTCTCGCCGCAGGTTCATTTTACGTCTGCTTTACACCTGAAAGCGGACATTAGGGGCACAGGTCTCTGATGTCTGCTTTTGACCCAAAGCGGACATCGATGCCGGAGCCAACAACAGGAGAATCAGTCTGAAGTGCTCGTTCGATGCACGCTTTATGCAGCCTTGCGGCAACCCGAAACATCTGCATCGTCTATATGTCGCCAGTCCTGACGAATGAAGAAGGCAGAATGCGGCGGCAGGCTGTGGGATGAATATGGTGAGCGGTTTCGACACCATAATCGCCATCAGCATTCGCTCTTTCTAGGATTTGCGTCCGGTCCGATCGATCTTTACGGCAACCGAAGGGAGCACCAGAATATCGGCCAGAAGCGCAAAGACCAGTATAGAAATCACGATAGCTGCAAATGTCAGCACCGTCACAAATGCGCTAACAACCGCTACGGACATTCCTACACCAAGAACAATGGTCGTCGCGACCAGCACCGGCGAGCAGGCGCGGAGCGCTCCGCGCATGGCAGATCGGTTGGACGATGTTTCTTGTTTCTCTAACAGATAATGATTGAGAAGGTGTACCGAGTCATCGACTGCCAGCCCGAACCCGATGGTGAGCGCGGCGGCCGTTGCAATGTCTATCCCGCCTCGGATCCACCAGACCGCCGCTTCCACTGCCAGTATCGGGAGCAGGTTCGGGAGCAGGCAAGCAAGCCCCAGACGCCAGGACCGCACGGCAAGCCCGATAACGACAACCGAAATCAGAACCGACAGCATTAGACCGTGGCGCAGGTCGAATATCAGATTGGGGACCACGGCTGCCCGGTAGACGGGTCCCCCGGTGATCTCAACGGAAAGCTGCGGAAAAGCTGCGTTGAGCCTTTCCCGTGCCTGCGCGACCAGGCGACGAATCTGTTCGGCCGCGAGATCATTCGAGACAAAGATCGTGACCAGCAGCCGCTTCCGGTCGCTTGATACGAACCGGGTGAGGAACGGCTCGGCACTCTTTGGAATGTCCGAGAGGTCGATAGCGCCCGTCCCGGACCCGCCAACGGCAATGGTCGATGCGATCGAAACCACATTCCGGGTCCGAAAAACGTCCTTCAGAATGTTTTCCGTCTGTAACAGCGTCTGCCGTTCGACCGCGGTGATCCGGGCGCCGGCCCGGTCTCGGGCAATAACGGCGAATATCTGTGCGGCACCGCCAAAGGTCTTGTCAGTTTCCACGCCGGCGGCTCTTGCCGATGAATGGCGCGGCGCATAGTCGAGAAGTCGGAACTGCGTTGGCATCGCGAAATGGGCAATGAGCAACATCACTGCCATCAGGATTGCGGCGGTGATGGTCAGGCCCTGATGCTGCACGAGCACGATCTCGCCCATTCGAGAGGCCCAACGCAGCACCCTTCGATCCGTCTGCGCATTCAAAGGTCCAAGTTTCAATAGCCAAAAGATTGCCAATGGCGTCGTGACGACCACAATCAGGAAAACCATCAAGACGCCCGCTATGCCGGTTAGGGCCATTGCATCGAGCGCATCGTTCGCCGCGACGGACAGTGCCAAGAATGCGATTGCTGTCGTAACAGCCGCCAGCGCACATGCCGGACCGGCATCGGAAATCGCTAGTTCTATCGCTTTGAGTTGCTCTGCCCCGCGGTCGCAACGGCGCCGCCAGTGAATGAACAGGTGAAGTGTGTCGGCAAACGCCAGGACAATGATCAGAACCGGCACCACGGTTGTCAGCAGATCGATGCTGGCGCCAATCGCGGATAAAAATCCGAGATACCAGGCAAGCGCGAAGACGGACGGCAGCGTGCATACAACTGCCGCGGCGATGGTTCGAAAAATAGCAAGGGCCGTCAGAGCACATACAAGGATGGCCAGGGCGCCAAGAACCAGCTGGTCCGACTTGAGCGCTTCAACAATTTCTCGTTCGATTGCTGGCTTGCCGACCAGATGTGTCTCGATTCCGTCGGTTTTGTATGACTTCAGGACTTCCGCTATTTCCTCGATCGCCGTCTGCGAAAAACCCCGTGCGTCGAAAGCCTTGTGTGCTCTGGGCATCAACAAAAGAAGTGCCGCGCCGTTTTCCGAATCAAACATCGAGCGTGCTGCAGGCTGATCTTCGAGCAACCTCTTGATGTGTTGTGCAAGCGACGCGTCGTCCTTGATGACCCCGGGATGCGACGAGCGCCAGCCCTTTGCGCCCTGGTCCTTCCGAGCAAAAGAAAAGACGGACACCACCAGGCCGACGTCATCGACAAGTTGAAGATCCAGGTGAAGGTTACGCAATGCTTCAAACCCGGAAACCGTTCGGAGGTTTGGCGAACGAATGAAGACCACCTCGTCATAGGAAAACCGCCGGAACCCGACCTCCAGAGCCGCGAATTGCCGATGGGCCTCGGTACGGCTGGCAAGCACGTGGGAAATGTCACCGTCAAACTTGAGGTAAAACGCGATATTGATTGCGGACAGTACCGTCAGCAGCAGCACAAGCGATGTGGCAGCGACCGGCCTGTGAAGTGCGCAGTGGCCAATCCGTTCGATTCCGAATACATAGACGCCGCCGCCAACCAGGCTCGATTCTCGCTTTGCCATCTCCGGGTCGTATCCTGTGGAAGGCGTTGGGTGGCAGGCATCAGCCGGGATTGGCCGACCGGAACTCGGCGAGTCGGTATTGATACCAGATTCAGACCGCGTCAACGCGCCAGGTTTTGTGGTTCGGTGACCAAAATTGCATTCTGAAGCGGAGCGGACTTTAGTGTTTCGAGATCTTTCGAACCGGTACAAAAGCAGATGATGCGCAATTCTTCGATCAATGCCGACAAGTGAGCCAAGAGGGCCTCGGGCGATTCATTGGCCGATGGCAGGAGCGTGGCAGCCTGGCCAGCCAAATCGGCTCCGATGCGAATTGCCTTGGCTACGTCCAATCCTGACTTGATTCCTCCCGATGCCACAACGGTGGCGTCCGGACAGGCTGAACGTGCGGCAATGACTGCATTTGCCGTAGGAATGCCCCAACTGGCGAACGTGGTTTTAAACCGCGCGTGAACGCTATCGTCCATTCGCGCCGCTTCGACCATTGCCCAGTTTGTGCCGCCTGCGCCCGCGACATCAATGATGCTAATTCCTGCTTCGGTAAATCGCCGGGCCAGCGATGCAGAGATTCCAAATCCGACTTCCTTGATGGCTATTGGCACATGCAAGGCGTCATCGATTGTCACGATCTTTTCGAACAACCCGGACCAATCTCGGTCCCCCTCTGGTTGGATGGCCTCCTGCAACGGATTCAAATGTATGTACAACGCATCTGCGTCGATCATCTCAACGGCACGGCGGGCCTCATCGATACCAAAGCCCAAATTAAATTGGGCAATTCCTATGTTTCCCAAGATTGGTACGGAGGGCGCAATTCTGCGCAGCTCCTTGCCCAGACCTGCCGAACCTTCCTGTTCGATGGCTATACGTTGAGAGCCGACTGCGAATGGTAATTTCAACTCCTCGCAAACGATTGCCACGCTTTGATTGATTGCGGCAGCCCGCGTCGGCCCACCAGTCATGGAGCTCACAAGAACCGGTGCGCCAATTGATTTTCCTAGAAAGGTTTGGCCAACGACAATGTCAGCAAGATCAAAATCTGGAAGCGCGCAATGTTCAAAGTCGATTAGTTCAAATCCGTTCGATTTGTTTGAATTTCCATGTCTGTTTTCAAGAATTATTGATAAATGTTCATCTTTTCGATGTGTCAGCATGTCGGGTTTTGAATATTTCTCCATGAAAAATCAAGCCTCTTTTAGGATTCGGAGTCAAATCCAGAAAACCACGATCGCGACGATACACAGACCTTAGCTGAACAACAGCCTCATGTAGAACCCCGGCTTTGTGAGAGCCTTTCGCGAAACATCGCCGATGAACATTTCTCGCAGCGATTCCCGTACGGCCGGGCTGGCGGCTGCCCGGCGAACAAGCAAGTTCATCATGAAATTGAAGGTCAACATCTTGTTTATCTTTTGTCCAAAATCCAACTCTCGACCAAGTTCCGTTCGCAATCTCTTGTCATATCGAGACAGGCTCTCGGTGCTGAAATCCCCCTCCGCGCATGCAAGGGCCGCGGTCTCGACCGCGATGCGGGAGGTTTGCATGGCATTGGCGATACCTTCGCCCGTGAGTGGATCGATCAAGCCGGCAGCGTCTCCCACCAGCATGTAGCCCCCGCCATGACATCTTCGGTGTCTGCTCCCAAGAGGCAGGTGCCCTCCGACCAGTTTTCCGATCGGTTCTGCCGAAGCAAAGCGTCGGGCAAACGCAGGGCTTGTCTTTATGGCTTCAAGAGTGCTCGCCAAGTTGACGCCCTTCTTCTTCATTTCGCTCGACCGCATAATGACGCCAACGTTCGCAAGTCCGTCTTCCACTGGAAAAATCCAGAAATATCCAGGGTTTAACTCCTCGAGAAAGTACCCCTCGATTCTATCGCTCATACCCAAGACGTTCTTGTGATATTGCCGAACCGCAAAACAGGAATTTCTCAGATCAACATTGTAGAACCCCAACCGTCTGGCAACGACCGAGCCGTATCCATCTGCTCCGAGAACAATTTTGCCAGCTAACGTCTCGCGCTTGCCGGTCGCGGCATGACGACCGATCACGCCCCGTACTGTCCCATCCTCCACGACAATGTCGTCGACGCGGAAATTCTCGTGACACGCGGCGGCTGCCGCTCTCGCATGGCGGAACAGAAAATGATCAAAAATGTGCCGACGAACGACGTAGCCCGTCCTGCTAGCCGGGTTCGCCGCCTGGCTCATATCAATTTCTGCCGCAACACCGCTCGGGCTTCCTATGAGAAATCTCCGGAATCGGGCTCCCGGCAATGATGTGAGCTCTGCATCTAGGCCAAGGTCCCGAAGAACCTTCAAGGACTGCGGTGTCAGGGCATCTCCACAGGTCTTGTCTCTCGGGAATTTTGAGCTATCGAGGAGAAGCGACTTGAGCCCATGCCGTTTTGCGTAAATGGAAGCAACCGAACCCGCAGGTCCAGCCCCGACAATGATCAAATCATATATGTTGTCATGCTTGGGCACCTGGCTACCCCTCTTTGATACTGCAGTTTGCGTGCGGGGATGTTGACGCACCTCATCTCTCTTGATTTCGCCCGGGTCAGCGACGACGAGAGCTTTGGGGAGTCATGATCCTTCTACGAGTCTGGAACGGGTCGGCTCGACGCTCCGCCCGCCTTGCGTCTCAGTGCGGCTGGCGAAGCGGTGACCATCTCGGCAGCCCAGCCGGGAAACACCGAGCGTATGCGCCAAACCTTGCCGCGGTTTCGCGTCGTTCAGCAAGGGCCGATCGTCCAGCAGTAGAGAGGCACCGTGGGCCAATCCGGTCCCGCAGGCGCAAGGCAGGGCGACATTGTCGGACTCACGCTTCGATATGGTTTCTGCCCCCCCATAGCGGTTGGGCGTTGGGACGCCACGACAGCATTTCTTGATCGAGTTCCACAATTTCCGATTCCCAATCCCATAGTGTTGCAAACAAACAGCCGACGAATAAGCGTTTGGTATCTATGTTTTCAAATGTCTCCTGCTTAATTCCGCTCAAATACTTCCTGTAGTTATTCACCAGGTATGTTTTCAATAATAGCGCCATTAGCTTGACTATAAAACCTTCATTCCATTCATTTTTGAACATTTTACATGTTGTAGGCAGATGTCGTATTCCTCTGTAGGTGAGAAATTCTCTTGCTTCGTTGATTTTCTCAAATTCGTCTGAACGGATTTCTTCGATGATTCCACGCGGAACCAATTCCGGATGATACGAAATGCCCTGCCGAAAATCCTTTTCTAGATCCTTTATAATGTTCCCAGTAGCGAAAGATTCACAAGTATCTTCTAGTAATTTCTGTGTTTCTTTGTCCATCTTATAGCCGTATAATGATCTGTTGACTTCGAAGGTTGCGAAATACAATCCCGTCATTATAGATGAAACGCATTTATTGTGATATTGTTGCTCCGTCTTAAAGTATTTATGAGATATCGCGAAAAAATAGCTCGTTTGATGCTTCACAAGTCGAACCAATACATCTTGATAGGCTTCGTTTAGTTGCAAAAATACAGAATCAAATCGCTCTATTGTTTTCACTATGTAAATGTATATTTCGTCTCTCGGGCCAACGTTCAAGAAGTCGAAACCGTCGATCTCAACATTTCTACTGGCAAACCCATTCTGTTGTAGTCGCTGCAATCGGTCATGCAGTATACGAAGACTCTTCTTACGTTCTTCGCCAACGAGCAGGTCGTCAAAAGTATCCAACACTCTCCAGTACAAATAACCAAGAGATGACAATATTAATTTTTGCTTTTGAATAATCAAGATTACTGGAGTGAAAGATGCAGCAATATAAGGCAATAGATATATTAATCTTTTTGTATCATTTTTTTCTTTTAGAACTGTTGGGCAAAATGTTTTTTGTCTTGCTTTAAATCCGTGATAGAAATAATAAAGTCGCCGAGGCGGGCTCAATAGATCAACATACCATTTCCAATAAACGGCTGAAAAGATAATTATCGCAAATAAATAATATATAATATATGAATACTGCATGTTTATTTTAAATTAAGGCGCTGGATATATATATGAGCTGTTCCTCGGTCGGGGATGGAAGGGCATAAGCCGGCCTTTCAAGGCAATGAGTGACGTCGGCACAGTCGGTTTGTGGGTCGCGCTGTTGCCGGCGGGCAGTGCCGTCAGGATCCCGTCTGTCATCCTCTCAGGTCTTCCGAAGTTGGGTCCTGTGCGGCGCTGTGAGACGTCGAGGGCTCCCCGTAGGCCAAGTTCGAGGGCCACTTGGCTCGCACGAGACCAGCCAATGCCATGTATGGAATGACCTCATCGTCCCGCAGGTTCTCTTCACAAGCGGAAAACAGCGCCCGAGCCCGCGCCAGTGCGTAACGGCTCGTCGCCTCGACATCCGACGCAACCGTAATCGAAGTCCTCGTCCCTTCCGCTTGATCGTGCTCGAAGTCAGCCACATCGTCGATGAGATTGAGGGCAGCTCCAAAGTTCCCATATGCTTCAATGTGCCGCCGCGGAAGCTGAGGATCATGAGCGTGGAGAATGCCTCCGATCGCCACGAGGGTCCCGCGCCCGATCAGCTCCGCGATCTCAACGCTCGGAGTCCCGAAGGCCTCTTCCTTGGCGGGAGGAAAGAGCAGCTCCCCACACTGCGCGAAATACCACTCGGCTCCGGGCATCGAAGATATCTCGGCATGGAACTCGCAGGTGACCTCTGTGGCTCTTGCGGTCTGCTGAAACCTGCTCTGTCTTCTTTCCCCCTTCAGGAACGCATATTCGAGATCCTCGAAGACACTCATGCGCTCACCGAGCGAGAGACCGGCTTCATCTATGTAGTGATCAAAGATGCTGAGGATGGATAGGATCCGCATGGAGTGCATAACGAAGCGGGTGCGGCCGAATGAAGATCCCGTCAGCTGGTGGTATACGTCGCCGAGGCAAGCCTTCATGTACAGTCCGAGGTAGGAATGCACCTTCGGTTGAACGCCTTGATCTGCGAGCTCTGCAAAGAGCCCGCGCACATAGCGCACTTGGTCCACGCGCCTCAGGACACGAAAACTCGTCCTCCCGATCTGGCTAAGGACAGCAAGGCGCTCCGACAATGAAGTTGGAGCGAACGGATTCTTGCATTCACTCACGGCAGGCGGTGCACGCATTTTACGGGTTCACTGACGGAATCATGAAACGGCAAAGGCCCCTCGGTCCTTTTGATCAGCCCCGATCGTTTGGCCAGGTTGAATTGTAACTCGCGGTCGGCCTTTCCCGCAATGAAATGATGGTTTCGGGCGCCGGCGGACAGTGATTGAACAATCCCACCGTCGCCGACCTAGCCAGCCGACGCAGCTCGACTTCAGCGACAAGGACTATGGCGGCCTCATGGTCATCCTCAAGGTGCCGCTGCTCGGCGCTGATCAATAGGAACCGGGAACTGGTAGCCTAATGCAAGGACACGCCTTCGCCTCTCAGTAGGCACGGTCGCCGTACTTGCTTCTGATGTACCGATTAGCAATCGGCCACGCCAGGCGGTGCCAGAGCCGCAAGTTGTAGATCCAGCCCGGATGCCGCAGAAAGAGCTCTGCGCCACGAACGTGGAAGGCATCCATGCCCTGGAGTCGCCCCAGCTTCTCCCAGGCATAGCGGTTGACGAGCCCAGCCTTGAGCCTATTCACGAACTGGGGCCGGGCCGCATGCTCGTAGTCGCTCCCGTCGAGGAGGCACTTCGCGGCGAGCGCTCCCGACTGGAACGCGCTTCGTATTCCGAATCCGTAGAGCAGGTCCTGGAGCCCCGCAGCTTCGCCCGCGTAAAGGGTCGTACCGCTTCGAAACGTTGGTCTCATGGATAACGCGCCGACGCCCGACATCAGTGATGGATTGCGTATGTCGAGGTCTACGAGCCTATGAAACAGGCGCTTGGTTTCCTCGAAGCACCCCTTGAGCTTCTTCAAATCGCCGAACACGACGGAGCACAGACACCCGCTGCCCTGCCTGACCCCGATATAGGAATACCCCTGGAAGGCGGCCCGTTCGTTAAACATCACGATCATGGTGTCGTCCATCGAGGTCTCAAAGATCACCCCCATGGCGGCGGCGAAGGCCTTCTTGGTCCGAGGACCCGTGGCTACGAGGTCCACCTCGTTGTTGGGCAGAGTCTTCCCGAAGTTCAGCCGTACCCCGGCCTCAAGTGCCTGCTGCTTCAGACCCTGATCGAGGCTGCCGGCCATTGGGCCTCGCCGCACCATGTAGACGAAAGGCGTCGGAAGGTGCACCTCCTTGAGCTTGTGACCGTCGGTGAGAGTGACCTTGTCCTTGGGAGTGCAGTCGAAGTTCACGTCAAGGCCTATCATCCGGAGTTCGTCGAGGGCATCGAGGGACGACGAAAAGTTCTCGAGCCCCTGGAAGTCGCCGCCGAACCGTTCCCCGCAGTCGCTGCGGTTATCGAAAACGTCGACGGAGCGGCCCGCCTGGGCCAGACAAATCGCTGCGGTTAGCCCAGCGGCGCCGGCTCCAAGAATATTAATCTTGCGGCTCATGTTGTTCTTCTTGGCTCGCTCGGGGTTACGGGCTGCCGCCTCTGTCACGACGCGGGCAAGGTCACAGGAAAGAGAACACAGTATGCAGCCAACGGGATCGAGATTGCCAGGAGCTCGAGCGCGCCCCGCCCGGCAGCGGCGGGGCCAAGAAACGGAAACACCGAGACTGCCGCATGTAAAGCTCACGTCGCTACAATAGCTGTCTCCACGAGGTCAAATGCGAGTTCTGATGTTTCTCGCGCTGTCTGCCACTGCTGCAGAGCACCGTCAAAAGCGGTGCGGCCTCGTCGCCAGGCGACCCGATTCCGGACCGCGCGATCAACGCCAGAAAAAAGCTCGGCGAGGCGGCCCGGGTGCTGAGCTATGAAACCTTCCGGCTGGTCGAGATGATCGCAGGCGATCGAACGCTCTCAGAGTCCGCTTGTGGCTAAAAGCGGACGTTCGGTAGCTGGCCGCATGAGGTCCGCTTTCGGGGGTAAAGCGGACATGTGCCGCACCCCTACCCAATGTCCGCTAATGACCCAAAGCGGACGTTCCGTTCATAGCCTCCATGCGGCCAACAAAAAACTGTCCCGAGCCGCGTTTTGGCGGAGGCGTCGCCCTCACGGCCGGTGAAATGGAGATTGACGGTGCCGGCTTTCCATTCCTTTGAATGCGCCGCGCTTCCTCGGCTATGATGCCAATCATCCGATCGTTGGGAGAGAGCAGCCGATGTACCACGCGGCGTGGCAGCAGGTCTCATATAAGTTCTCCACCTTGAAGGAACTGATGGCCAAGGCGACGCCGCTGCGATCTGGCGACATTCTCGCCGGAGTCGCCGCCAAGAGTGCCGAGGAGAACGTAGCCGCAAAAATGGCGCTTGCGGATGTCCCGCTGAAGCAGTTTCTCAGCGAGACCGTCACTCCCTACGAGAGCGACGACGTGACCCGTCTCATCATGGATCGCCACGACGCCGCGGCGTTTGCGCCCGTCTCACACATGACGGTCGGCGAGTTCCGCGACTGGTTGCTCTCCGAGGCCGCGACGACCGAGGTCATTTGCCGCATCGCCTCCGGCGTCACGCCCGAAATGGCCGCCGCCACCTCGAAAATCATGCGCAATCAAGATCTGATCCTGGCAGCGCGAAAGGCGGAAGTCGTGACCCGGTTTCGCAATACAATCGGGCTCAAGGGGCGGTTGTCCGTTCGCATTCAGCCCAATCATCCAACTGACGACAGGCGCGGCATTGCGGTGTCCATCGTCGACGGCCTTATGCTCGGCTGCGGCGATGCCGTGATCGGCGTGAACCCGGTGAGCGACAACGTCACGACGATCCTCGATCTCCTCACCATGATGGACGACATTATCTGCCGCTTCGACATACCGACCCAGAGCTGCGTGCTAACGCACATCACAACCTCGATCGAAGCCATCGACCGCGGCGCGCCGGTCGATCTCATCTTCCAGTCGATCGGCGGCACGCAGGCGGTGAACGCCTCATTCGGGTTGACGCTGGCGATTCTCGAAGAAGCGCGCGAGGCTGCGCTCGGCTTGAAACGCGGGACGCTCGGCGACAACGTCATGTATTTCGAGACCGGCCAGGGATCGGCGCTGTCAGCGGATGCGCATCATGGCGTCGACCAGCAGACGCTGGAGGCCCGGGCCTACGCGGTCGCGCGCGAGTTCAAGCCGCTGCTCGTCAACTCTGTCGTCGGCTTCATCGGCCCCGAGTACCTCTACAACGGAAAGGAGATCATTCGCGCCGGCCTCGAGGATCACTTCTGCGGCAAACTCATGGGTCTGCCGATGGGCTGTGACGTCTGCTATACGAACCATGCAGAGGCCGATCAGGACGACATGGACGTCCTCCTCATGCTGCTCGGCGCGGCGGGTGTGACGTTCGTCATGGGCGTGCCGGGCGCCGACGACATCATGCTCAACTACCAGTCGACGTCTTTCCATGATGCCCTCTACGTACGCGAGGCGTTGGGCTTGCGGCGGGCGCCCGAGTTCGAGGTCTGGCTCGAGCGCATGGGGCTGACGGACGGAGGTGGCCAGCTTGTCGGCGGTCAGCCTACGCGTGCCCTGCTCGAACACGCATCGGGCTTTACGGCATGACTTCGGACGCTTCCTGGGCAGCCTTGCGCCGGTTCACCGATGCGCGAGTCGGATTGGGACGCGTCGGGTCGTCATTGCCGATTGGCGAGGTGTTGAAGTTGTTGATGGCGCACGCCCAGGCGCGCGACGCCGTGACGACGCCCATTGACTGGGCTCCCATCGAAAACGCGCTCGCCGCCCTCGAGTTTAAGACGCTTCGCATCAAGAGCGCCGCCGGCGACCGCAACACCTATCTGAGGCGGCCTGATCTCGGACGGCGCTTGAACGCTGAGGCACGACAGCGCCTCGCCGCGATTGCGGATTCCTCGCCGGACGTTCTTATTCTCGTCGGAGATGGCCTCTCCTCGAGTGGCGTCGCCGCCAACGCCGCTGCAGTGATCGCGGCCTTCTTACCCCTGGCGCGTAAGAACCGGTGGAGCCTGGCACCGGTTCTGCTCGCCAATCAGGCACGAGTGGCACTGGGCGACGACGCCGGAGAGCTGCTTGGCGCGCGCGCGGTGGTCGTGCTCATCGGCGAACGGCCGGGGCTGTCCTCGTCCGACAGCCTAGGCGCCTATCTGACATGGGCGCCTCGCGTCGGACGCACTGACGGCGAGCGCAATTGCATCTCCAACATCCGCCGCGGCGGGCTCAGCGCCGACGAGGGCGCTTTCAAGGCTCAATGGCTCTTGCGCGAGGCCTTCCGGCGGCAGATCACCGGCGTGCAACTCAAAGACGAAAGCAACTATCTGCTCGAAGGCAGCGAGGTCGTGCCGCCGCTTCCCAGCACGTGAGAACGGCTCGGCTAAAGTCTTGCTGCTGAGACCCTCGATGGACACCCCAGCCTCGCGACAGGCGACCCTATGATGGCGTAACGCACGCAGATCTATGATCGCCGGTTGGGCGCCAAATTGAGTCCGCTTATGGCTATTAGCGGACGTTGAGTGCCAGTGCGCCGAATGTCCGCTTTCGGGGGCAAAGCGGACCCCGATTAGGGCAGCAAACTACGTCTGCTTCTGACCCGAAGCGGACATTGGCTAACGCGTCCGGGGCAAAAAGAAACCGGCCCGTCCCCGTCAATATACAATCACGGCGTCGGGTCAGGTTGTCCGACCAACCCGTCTAGTTGTTCTTCGGTTGCCAGGACATGATTGACTCTACGGTTTGCTTGCTCTCGGGCCGCAGATTCTCGATACCGTCATAGGGACGGCCCTTACCAAGTTTGAAATGGGGGTATTTGGCAATTGTCAGCTGGTGGCGTTTGATCATGTCCTGGAAACTTGCGCCGGACCAAAGCGCAGCACCGACATGCGGGAACATCTCGCGTGGGTCGCGATGCAGATCGAAAACAGGCGCCGCCGCTCCGGGAACGCCGACACCAACTATTGGGGCGCATTCGTCGGCTCGGTGCTTGAAGTTCCCCTTGGCGGCGGCTGGTCTCTCATCGCCGATGGTGAAGGCGGGCCTTATTGGGCCGATACGCATTACGATGGCAATTACGGGGTGACGAACAGCATCAACGGTGCCGCAGTCTTTCCGAATGTAAACCAGCAGCTTTCGCTCCAGAGCGACGAAGTGGCCTTTATAGGCGTCATGAAGGCTTCGCTCGAGAAGGACTTCGGCCCCTTCAAGCTTGCCAGTTTTTGGGCGCGTCGAGTACATCTCGTCTGCTCCCGATGTTGGCTACAACGACACGAACATAAACCTCGCTGGGCGCAGCGTGCGGGGTCCTGAAGACGGCACGAGCCTCGGCGAACATCACGCTCACACGCGGTCTCAGTGGGTGCCCGCCTGACGGTGCCGATGGGCGGGCAATAGCTTTCAATTTAAGAGTGCCAAATGTCCGCCTGCGGCTCGACGCGGACGTTGATCGCCGAGCCCAATAGGTCGGCCGGAGCAGGCGCTGCGCAAGCCATGCCTGCTTAGAGTTCGATGATCATGCTTTTATCGAGCAGAGCAGTGCCGGCCCTATCCTCAACGACGATCACCCAGATGTCTGGATCGAAGTTCACCTGACGCTCGATCACCTGTTCAGCCCGTTCATCGTCAACTGGTTCCGGTCCAGTCAGCCGAGCCCATTGCCGGTCGTCAGCTTCAGGATCTGAAGTGCTGGTGGCGGGCGCATAGACCATGGTCTCGCCATTGAGATAATCGACCTTGATGAGGATCGCGCCTGCGTCGATATCACCGCGTCGGACAACGTAGACGGCTAACCCCTCAGCCGAGCAACGGCGCAGATAAGAGGCAACCCATATGCTGGCTTTCAGTCTCATTGCCCTAATTATATCGCGATCTGTAACGGTGTTTGAAGAACGTCCGGGAGGTTCGCCGCCGACCCAAAGCGGACCCGCGAAAAGAGCGGGGATTTGGTATTCTCTTTTCAAATAAGTTTTGCCCGTCCCGCCTCCACAACCGCATCGGCCAACATGTCAAAATCCGCCTGCGTGCTCCGGTGGTTGGTGATGCTGACACGTATAGCCAAGATGTCGCGCAGAAGTGTCGTGGATGGGGCGGCAATTCCCTTCTCCTGAAGATCCATCACGATCTCCGCGTTGATGCGGTCCAATTCCTGGTCTGTGGTCGACGGGGCGACAAACCGGAAACAGACGATGTTCAGGGACACCCGCGCCACGAGCTCCAATTCGGGATGCGCCTCGACCAACTTTGCGAGGTAAGCAGCTTGCCGGCAATTGTCGTCGATCTTCTCAGCGATTCGATTGAAGCCATGTTCCTTGAGCGTGAACCAGACCTTGAGAGCTCGAAACCCGCGTGAATATTCCGGGCCGTATTCGCAGAACCACTGGCCGCCGGCAGCTAGCCCGCGGGATGCGGCGCCGAGATACTCAGGGCGCAGGGTGAAAGCTTCGCGGTGCAGTTCTTCGTCGCGCACCAGCACGAAGCCCGCATCGTATTGAATATGCATCCATTTGTGAAAATCGAAGGCAAGAGAATCGGCCTGCTCGATCCCTTCCAAGCGTGGTCTCAAAGCATCACTGAGGGCCGCGAGCGCGCCAAAGGCACCATCGACATGGAACCAGAGATCATGATCACGGCAAATCCCGGCAATGGCCGCGAGATCATCTATCGCCCCGGTATTGACGGTCCCGGCCGTGCCAATCACACAGAATGGGCGATTTCCAGCTGCAACGTCTTCGGCAATCGCCTGCCTCAGCGCGTCGATGTCCATTTTGTATGCACCGTCCACCGGTATCGCCCTCAGGGCATCCTGGCCGAGGCCCAATATGTCGAAGGCCCGAGTGTTGCAGCTATGGGCTTCGACAGAGGCATAGCCGACGAGCAGGCCTTCTTGGGATTGCAGGCCGCGGGGGCGAACGTCGTAACCGGCCTTGTCATATCGGGCGACCGTCAATGCCGTGAGCGTTGCCATAGAGGTGCCGGTGACGACCAATCCACTCGCCGTTTCCGGAAAGTCGAACACCCGCCGGCACCAGTCGATGACCTGCCGCTCGACATAGATGGCACCGTGGTCGCCGCCCCCAAGGTTTGCGTTCATCGCCGCGGCGAATGTCTCGGCAATGACGCCGCCAGGTGTGCCCGAACCCAGAACCCAGCTGAGAAAATGTGGATGAGTATTTCCCATGGTGTAGGGCAGCACCATTTCGATCAGGTCGTCGCAAACCTTTTCCGTGCCCTGAGCGTCCATGGGTAGAGGCTCGGCCAGCGCCTGCTTCACCTTGTCCGGCATCTGCGTCCACACCGTTCTGTCTCTCACCCCTTGCACGTGATCCAATGCGACATCCAACATGCGGTGGGAGAGAGATCGAAAGGCCGTCCAATCGGAGGGATCGAGAGACTGCTCCGGCGTGGCTTCAGAGCGCGTACTATGTTTCATCAATCACTCCTGAGTTAGGGTGCATCAGATTGAAGGCAGCCATAACTTCCATAACCAGCCAGGTTCGGCAATGTCCGCTTCTGATCCAAAGCGGCTGAACCGGCCGCGGCTGCGGCGCCAACTCGCCTCGGGTGAATCACCGGCCCATTTATCGTAGGATTACATTTTGCAGTTGCGTCCGGACTCAAGCGCGGAGCCGCGTCATGGCGATGGAAATTTATTGGATCAGCGGCAGCCCGTATGCCTGGTCCGTGCTGTTAACACTTGAGCTCAAGAAACTCGATTACACCTCGCGCCTACTCGTGGAGTCGGAGGGTCAGCTGAAAACGCCGGAGTTCCTGGCGCTCAACCCGCGTGGCCTTGTTCCGGTGATGCGCGACGGCGACGTGGTGCTGCCGGAATCGCTCGCCTTTTTGGCTTATATCGAGGCCAAGGCGCCCGACCCGCCGATGTTCGGCCAAAGCGCCACCCAGACGGGGCGCATTTGGGAGTTCATGTTGGCTTGCCACAACTATTTGATATCCCCGGTCGACCGCATTGTCGGCCCCTCGCTGGAATCGCACATCTATGGCGGCGTCGATGAAAACGCCGACGGCATGCGGCAAGCAGCCAAGATAGTGAAACCGGAGTTGGATCATCTGGAGGCCGCGCTTGCCGGCCGGGATTGGCTCGTCGGGCCGGAATTAACCGCCGTCGATATGGTCGTCTTTCCGTTCATTCTGCTCTTCAAGCGCGCCGTTGCGCACAAAAGCGTCGCCCCGCTCGACCTTGGTTTTGGCCCGATTTCCGAGCAATACCCGGCGATAGGGGCTTGGAAGGAGCGGATTGCCGGACTCGATGGTTTTGAAAAAACCTACCCGCCCCATTGGCGCGAGGCGGCTTGACATCCAACCCTCGCAGCCCAAGCGGCAGCAGCATCGGGTAAGGCCCAGGCCGGGGTTGGCCAGACCAAGCGCGGCGCGATGCGCCACAGGCTTGACGATGAGCCGCATTTCCAAACAGCAAACAGAAGGAGTGGAACGATGCCGGATAAACAAGTCGCGGTCATTGCTGGAGTGGGCGTGGGGCTCGGGAAGGCTATAGCGCGCCGTTTCGCCAAGGCCGGGTTCGACACGGTCATTGCCGCCCGCAACAAGAAAACTCTGGATCAAATCGCCCATGAAATTGGCGACATTGGAGGGGCGGTCCACGTCGTTCCCACCGATCTTTGCGAGCCCGACGCCGTTAGCGCGCTGTTCGAAGAGGCAAAAAAAATAGGGACGCTGGACGTCGCGGTCTTCAATGCCGGCCCGTTTCACATGCAACCATTTCTCGACCACGAGCCCCAGACTTTCGAAGACATCTGGCGCATCAACTGTTTTGCCGGTTTTTTGGTCGGACAGGCGGCCGCGCGGCCCATGGTGCTCAACAAAAGGGGAAGCATTATTTTCACCGGCGCGACCGCTTCCCTGCGAGGCGGCGCCCAATTTGCCGCTTTCGCGGCCGCCAAGGCAGGACTGCGCTCGCTGGCGCAATCCATGGCGCGCTCCTTAGGATCCCAGGGCGTTCATGTCGCCCACATCGTCAATGACGGCGTGATCGATATGCCGGAAAACTGGGAGCATATGCGCGATTACATGGAATCCTTGCCGCCTGAAGGCATCATGAAGCCGGATTCCATCGCCGAATCCTATTTCGCTTTGCATCAGCAGGAACAGACCGCATGGACTTTCGAGCTCGACCTGCGGCCCAGCGTTGAAAGTTTTTAAGTGACGCAATTGCGGCCCACTGCCAATTCTTGCTGCACGCTTCGATCCAGGCAAACAGCAGCCCAACCCCATTGGCGCGCCCGCACCGGCAGGCCAGCACAGGGTAGTCCCGCGCCTAAATCAACAGTCCGCCGAGATAGAGCCCCAAGCCAAATCCCGCATGGCTGCCCAAGTCATGCATCCGTTTGACATTGGGATTATCGGTGTTGGTGGCCATCACGCCGGCGCCCAGGATCGGTTCCATCATGAACCAGGTGACGGCGACGGAAAGAATGCCGAACGCCATGGCCGGTACGAAGCCCGGACCGGTGCCCAGGATCACGTAAGCCAGAAACAGATAGATGGCGCCATAGGCGATGCCGACGCCGTAATGAACGAGCCAACCGATTGTCAGCTCGTTGTAGACCTGTGGCGAGCTGCCGATCGCATGATTGACAAATTGACCCTGTGCTACGCCAGCCGCCCAACGTCCGATGATAGCCCAGTTGGTCGCCGGCCAACCGAGAACCAGTTTCATCAGTTGCTGAGCCAGGTCGAGCGTCAGGGTCGCGGCGATACCGACGATGAGACTGTCGATGATCATGGGCGGCTTGCCTCCTTCGGCAGTGTCACGTCGAAACAGACATTGACCATGCCGATCATGGTGTAAAACCCGCAAAGCGTGACGATCTCCAGCAGGCCGTCGAGGCCGAATTCCGCGATCAGCCGATCTTGCAGATCTTTCGGGATCGATTTGAAACGAAAAGTCCAATCCATCAGGCTACGCACCAATTGGTATGGCTGGTCTAGATCTTCTTCGCCCGAAGCGATCGCCTTGATGACGGCCTCCGGAACGCCGGCGCTGCGGGCTTTCTCGAGATGATCGCGCCAGACGAAATCGACGCCTGATTGGCGGCCGACCTCGAGCACGATGAACTGGTAGATGTCGCGCGGCAGATCGGACTCGTATTTGTAGAAGAAACCGAGCCGCTCGATATTTTTGGCCAACTCGGCATGGTTCAAGAGCGGAATATAGGGACCCAGATGATGAACGCCTTTGGCCGTCCGCCGGCGCACGATATCGTCGTAGATCTCCTTGTCCGCTCCGCCCAGTGTGGCCGTCGGGTCTGGCAGGCTTGCCATCTCTCGCCGTTCTCCCTTTTGCGTTGCGACCTTTCAGCCCGGGTCTTACAGGACAGCTTGATCGCGGCCGCGGCCGGGATCGGATATCTCTATTCCTTGTAGGACCAGGCGGCGGCGCCCTCATGATAAGGCTGGGTCGGCGTTTTGGCGGTCCGATCGGTCTTCACGTCGATCACCACCGTCTTGTTGAGATCCAAGGCCTTGGCGAAGGCCGGCGCCAGGTCGCCCGGCTCTTTCACCGTTATGCCCTCGGCTCCTAGTGCGCGCGCAAAACCGGCCCAGTCCTGATCTGGCGCTTCGTTGAGCTGGGCGGGAATAGGCCCCATGTCGACGGCCCGCAACCAGACATTGCCGAGTGCGGAATTGTTGCTCACGCAGTAAATGACAGGCAGGCCAAAACGGGCTGCCGTCTGAACCTCGATGCCGTGCATCCTGAGGCAGCCGTCGCCGGTGAAGACGACGACCGGCCGGTCCTGGCGCGCCGCCTTGGCGCCGATGCCTGCTCCTATACCCCAGCCCATCGGGCCGAGGTTTGATGCGGTGATGAACTCGCGCGGTCCGTAACTGTCCCAGTAATGGGCGGCGAACGCCCGGTGGGCCCCGCTGTCGACGACGGCAACGGTCTCGCGCGGCATAGCCTTTCGGCATTCGGCCACCATGCGAGAGGGATGGATCGGACTCTGGTCGCTGGTCGTGTTCTCCAGATCGTAAAGACGCGGGTCGCTGCGGATGGTCTCGACCCATTTCCGGCGATCTGCTTTCGTGTCCAGCAGCGCTTTCGCCTTATCGTCCGGCGCCTCCCGCAGCCAGCGCAGAAAGGCGCCGCCATGGCCGCGAACGAAGTGTTCGTGCTGGCTGTGGCAACCGACATGCACGGCAGAAACGTTGACGGTGAAAATACCGTGCTTGGGCGCCAGCTTTTCCGACCAATACATGGAATCGCGAACGTTCAACGTACTGCCGAGAACGACCAGAAGGTCGAGATCCTGGTTCAAGATGGCCTCGGTGGCGTGGTGGGTGCCCGCATATCCAAAGACACCGAGCGCCAGGGGATGGTCTTCCGGCATGGTTCCCTTGGCATGCTCGGTTGTGACGATTGGAATGGCGAACCTCTCCGCGGCGGCGACCAGGTCAGCCGTGGCGTCATCGGCGATCACGCCGCCCCCGACCAGGATCGCAATCCGCGCCGCGCCGTCAACTCTGGCCCATAGTTTGTTCGCCGCCTCGACATCCAGCGACGTGGACGAGAGCAGTTGTGGAACGACGGGTTCAGGCGTTACGTCGATGTCGCTTGTTTGAATATCGTGCGGAATCGTCAAATGGGCCGGAAGTCTCGCCCCATCCAGCATGCTTTTGACCGTGCCGCGATACCTGTGATGCAGCAGTCTGATGTCGGGAACGTTGAGGGATTCGACTGTCACCGGCGCGAGGATCGCGATGTCGTCGTACGTGCTGGCGGTTGCGTCTTGGAAAAGGCCGAGCCCCTGCATATAATTCGCCACCGCGCCGGTCAGCAAAAGCACCGGCGACTCGTCGGTGTAGGCGGCAGATGCCGCGGTCACCATATTGGTCAGCCCCGGTCCGCCGATCCCCAAGCAAGCACCGATGCCGCCGCCGGCACGCGCATAGCCGTCCGCCATAGAGGCGGCTCCGCCTTCATGGGCTGCGACGACCGGCGTTATCTCGGGAACTCGCGCGATCGCCGGCAAGAACGGATCCACCAGACCGCCCGTCATCATGAACAAGTGATCGACCCCGTCGGCCACAAGCGATCTCAGGATAAAGTCAGCGCCCTTCATCAGTTCATTGCCCCCTGGCGGCAGCGGCTCCTAAAACGCATCTGCCTTGGCCATCGCCCAATCCTCTGCGTAATTCTCATCGATCTTTTTGGCCCGCAGCAGGTGGCCCGGTTCGAGAAACCGGTAGAGCTGGCCGTATGTTTTTTCGGTCTCGTTTGCGATCCGCCGGTAGATGTGATTGGGCGTGAGCTGATCTGGCGAGGTCAGGCCCATGGCGCCGATGAGATCAAGAAAACTCTCAATGTTGATCCGGTGATAGTTGGCGACATTGTGCTTTCGCTCGTTGACGACAACCGCCTTCATGCGGTGCGGGTCCTGGGTCGCGACGCCCGAGGGACAAGTGTTGGTGTTGCAGCGCACCGCTTGAATGCAACCGATCGCAAACAGCATCGTGCGGGCCGCGTTGCACATATCGGCGCCCAGCGCGATCTTGTGAACGAGATCGAATCCACTCGCGACCTTGCCCGACGCGATGACCTTGATCTTGTCTCGTTTGTCGATTCCGACCAGACAGTTCTCCACAAAAATCAATCCCTCATTGGTGGTCATGCCCAAGCGGTCGGAAAACTCCAGCGGGGCCGCGCCCGTGCCGCCCTCAGCGCCGTCAACGGTGATGAAATCGGGCAGAATGTCGGACTCCGCCATCGCCTTGCAGATTCCCATGAATTCCGAGCGGCGGCCGATGCAAAGTTTGAAGCCGACCGGTTTGCCGCCGCAGAGTTCACGCAGCTCCGCCACATAGTCCAGCAGTCCCTGCGGCGTCGAAAAGGTCGAGTGACCAGGCGGTGAAAAGCAGTCCTCGCCAATTGGCACGCCGCGGGCATCGGCGATTTCCCGGTTGACCTTAGCGGCGGGAAGAACGCCGCCATGGGAGGGCTTGGCGCCCTGAGACAGCTTGATCTCGATCATCTTGACGGCGTCATGTCTCGAGCGTTCTTTAAATTGTGCCGGATCGAATTTTCCGTCCTTGGTGCGGCAGCCGAAATAGCCCGTGCCGATTTGCCAGAAAATGTCGCCGCCGCCAGCCAGATGATATTTGCTCAATCCACCCTCGCCGGTGTTGTGGGCGAAGCCGCCGATATTGGCGCCGGCGTTGAGCGCCTCAATAGCGTTCGGGCTGAGCGCGCCGAAGCTCATCGCCGATACGTTGAGCCGCGAGGCGCTGTAGGGTTGCTTGCAGTGCGCACCGCCAACGCTCGCCCGGGCCTCTGCTTGGGCAACGCTCTTGGGCGCCAGAGAGTGTCTGGCGCTGTTGCAGCCAACTTCGGTGATATCAAGCTGGGTGCCGAAGGGTTGGAAGTCGGGCATGCCTCTCGAGCGCCGGTCGACAAGTTGGCGCTGTTCCCGATCGAACGGCCGGCCGCTGCGATTTGTTTCGATGAAATATTGGCGAATCTCGGGACTGATGAACTCCAGCGCGTAGCGCAGGTGACCGATCACCGGGTAGTTGCGCAACACATTGCTGCTGGAGAAATAAAGATCATACACACCAATCAAGACGTAAGGCGCGGCGATCAGAAGCACCCATTGAAATGGGTGCCAATTCATAAGCGCCCATTCAAACGGGTGCCCATAAAGCGGCACAACGAACAGCAGAATGACGCCAATTGCCGATATCAGAAAAAAAAGTCGACGCGCAGACATGTCACAATGTCTCCTGTCGTGAAGGCAAGTGGTAGATCAATAAGATAGCCTGTTTCGATCAGCCTGTCCCCGCATGGGCCTTGATCTGATTTTTGCTCCCCTTGAACGTGATCCCTCGGGCAACCATAGTCTTGTCACGAGCGCTACAAATGGAAAGTAAGTCATGACCCAGACCACCAGCCGGATTTTCGACGAAGTCGCAAAGCTGATGACCGATGCAGCAGGCGCCGCCCACGGCGCACGCAAGGAAGTGGAGACCGCGTTGCGCGCCCAGGCCGAACGGGTTCTCAACGAATTCGATGTGGTCAAACGCGACGAATTCGAAGCAGTGCAGGCGATGGCGCAAAAGGCGCGCGAGGAAAACGAACAATTGGAAGCCCGCATCGCCCAACTCGAGGAGATGCTGTCGGACGTGGCCGCCGACTCCGTGTCGTCCTCCACACCGCGCCCCATTCGCCACGACAAGCCCAAGCCGAGCTATTAAGCGGCAAGACGCGATGCGCGCAGCCTCGGCCAATGCGCTTGGCCGATGGCGACAACGGGCCCGATCGTGGGGATGAAACGCGATCTGAGGGCCGCCCAACACACCAAATCGCAATTAGGCGGGGACAAGTCCCGAGGTGGCCTTGCGACTCAGCCAGCGCTTTGCTCATGTCGCAGGGATAGTGTCTTCGATGTGATTCCGCGCGATATATTGTGTCATTATGCGGATTCGCGTCATTGGGGGTTGCGTCGCCGAATTTCCGGCGGTGGCAGAATCGCAAAGCATAGGGGCATTTATGGCTTCGATTGAGAGCGCATTCGAGCGAGTCTCACATCCGGTCGATCTCGTAGAGAATCTGGCCACCACCCACGACTGGGCCTTTGAGCGCAGCGCCGTGGACGAGATCACCCTGTCGGTCGCCGGCAGCTGGTGCGATTACCACGTTTCGCTCAACTGGCGTGACGATCTCGAGGCGCTTCACATGGCATGCGCATTCGAGCTCAAGGCCTCCAAACCGCGCATGAACGAAATCTATCTCCTGATCGCTACCATCAACGAACAGCTCTGGCTCGGTCACTTCGACATTTGGCGCCAGGAGGGGATGTTGCTCTTTCGGCAAAGTCTGATGCTGAATGGCGCCGAACCAACCGGCGCCCAGTGCGAGGCGCTTCTTCATGCTGCGCTCAGCACCTGTGAGCGCTATTATCAATCCTTCCAATACGTGATTTGGGCCGGCAAGAGCGCCAGTGACGCTCTGGCGACGACAATGTTCGAGACCGAAGGACAGGCATGACGATTACCCTGGGTGGCCCGCTGCTGCTGGTCGGCGCGGGCAAGATGGGGGGTGCGCTTCTGGCGGGTTGGCTCGAACAGGGGCTGCCCGCAGAGAGTGTCTTTGTGCAGGATCCAGAGCCGCTCCAAGAGGTCGCTGCACTGATTGGCAAGCATGTCATCGCGACGGGCACGCCACCCGATCTGCCCGAGGCGCCAGTGGTCATGGTGTTGGCTGTCAAACCCCAAGCCATGGACGAGGTGCTGCCACCCCTCAAGCCGCTGACCGGGCCCGATACGGTCATTCTTTCCATCGCCGCCGGCCAGCAGCTCTCGAGCCTGGCGAAACATTTTGACTCAGAGGCGGCCATCGTGCGCGCCATGCCCAACGCACCGGCCTCGATCGGACGGGGCGTCACCGTGGCCTGTTCGAACGCGGCCGTGACGCCCGCCCAGGCCGAGCGCTGCATCACGCTGCTGAGCGCTATCGGAGAGGTCGAGTGGATCGAGGACGAAGCCTTGCTCGATCCCGTGACGGCCGTCTCGGGCAGCGGTCCGGCCTATGTTTTCTTGTTGTGCGAATGCCTGACAAACGCCGGCATCGAAGCGGGTTTGGACGGCGATCTGGCCGCGCGACTGGCGCGAGCAACGGTCTCGGGAGCGGGCGACCTTTTGCGGCGGTCGGACCTTTCGGCCTCACAGTTGCGCGAGAACGTCACGTCACCAGGCGGTACGACGGAAGCAGCGCTTAAGATACTGAATGGCGAAAAAGAGCTCGACGATCTGATGGAGCGCGCCGTAGCCGCGGCAACCAAGCGCTCGAAAGAACTCTCCAGTTAGCAGCGGACTTTTAAGGACGTTGAGCGAGTCCGTCTTCATTTGGCCCAGCCCTTAGGCTATGAAGGCTGCGGAGCGTATGCGTATGTTAGACGATTACACCTCACGCACGCGGATCATCCGAGCCGCTTTGAAGCTTGCCGAAAATCGCGGCTGGCGGACCATCAGTCTTGCCGATATTGCGAGCGAGGCGGGTGTCACCCTTGCTGAAATGCGGCGCGAATTTTCCGGCAAGCGGGATATTTTGCGCGCCTTTTCCGCTGAACTCGACCGCACTGTCTTGCGCCGAGCTGAGCCCGATGCCGCAGAGCCGGCCCGCGACCGCATATTCGAAGTTCTGATGACCCGGTTCGAATTGATGGCGCCGTTCAAGGGCGCGCTGCGAGCCATCGCACGCGATCTGGCCGGCGCACCGCTGAGCGCCGCCGCGCACGCCGAAGTCATTGCGACGTCGCATTACTGGATGATGAATGCGGCGGGCATTGATACGCAGACGCCGCTGGGCGCGCTCAAGGTTTCAGGCATTGCCGCACTCTACGCTCGGGTCATGCGGGTTTGGTTCGATGAAGACGACCCCGGAAACGCCCGGACCATGGCCGCCCTTGACAGGGAACTGCGGCGCGGCGAGCGCGCCTTGCGGCAGGCCGACCGGGCGGTCACTGTGCTATCGAGTCTGGGCAAAACCGTACGATCAGTGCTGCGCGGCGGACCAAGCAGCCGCCGAACCCCAGAAGACAATGAAACGTCAGCTGGTTTAGACAACGTGGTCGAGACGCCGGCCGACCCGTCGTCCGCCACTGGGCCCGGACCAACCGCAGCGCAAGCAAACATCGAAACCAACGGCTCGGCCCAAAAGTGAGCAACGCCGGCGCGAAGCGTTAGGCGCGCGCGTTGGCGCCATTCAATGCAGCATGGGCGACTTTAGGAAATCCATGCGGTTGCCCGAGCGCATCCGGACTTCGAATGTTCGGCCGTCACGGTGGACCAGCAGCGGCACCTCGACGCCCGCCTCGCCCAACGACCAAATTTGACGATACAGCGTGGCGAGATCGTTGGTCTCGTTGCCACCGGTTCCCATGACGATATCGCCGACGGCAAGATTGGCTTTTTGTGCTGGACCGTGGCTGGCGATGGCGGCGATGACGATGCGATTACCAATCTCGGTTGTGTAGATACCGAGCCAGGGCCGCGGCTTGTGGCTGGGCCGTCCGAGCGTCAACAAGTCGTCGAGTACGGGTTTGAGAATGTCGATCGGCACAACCATGTTGACGTCGGCGGCGTGAGCGTCGCCTTGGGTCTGCTGCAGGTGCAGCGAGCCGATGCCGAGCAGGTCGCCCTTGGCGCCGATCAGCGCCGTTCCACCCCAGTTGGGATGGGAGGGCGCGGTGAAAATTGCTTCCTCCAGCAGGTATTCCCAATAGCCGGCGAACTCTTGCTTGGCCACGATTTGCGCCGCCACGGCGTTCTGCCGGTCACCGGCACCAGCCACCACAACGCGGTCACCCACCTTGGCCTCGTCCGATCGACCGAAGGCGAGTGTCGGCACGTCGAGACGGGCAAGGGCTTGCAACAGACCAAAGCCAGTTTCGTGATCATAGGCCAGCACGTGGCCCTGCACCGCCCGTCCGTCCGAAAGTTTGATCCAAATTGTTTCCGCCTCGGCGATCAGATAGCCAATCGTCAACACGACGCCTTCGCTGCGGATCAGCACGCCGTGGCCGGCGCGTTCGGTGCCCAGCACCTCGGCGGTGTGGGCATCGGGGGCGACGATGGACGTGATGGCTACCACTGAACTCAACGCCTGCTCGAGCTCAAAGTCGTAATCGTCAGGGTTCGGTTGCACGTCTGGCACAATTAAATCCGTTCAAGAAAGCCGCGACCGCCCGCCCATACGTGAATGATGGGGACGATAGATTAGCTGCCCAGCCTCAGACATAGGCCCAATTGAGGGATATTTTAACCCAGAAAAACGCGTTCAACCGTCCAATATAGGCCCATCAGGGCAATTGCCAACGAAGCAGGCTGAACGATGCGGGCGCGGTACCATGGCCGCGAACTGAACCAATAGCCGGTGGTCAGCCAAGCCAGCGCAATCACCGCAAGCTGGCCCAACTCGACGCCGACGTTAAATCCAATCAGCCCCGTCACGAAATCGGCGCGCGGCAAACCGATCTCCTGCAACACGCCGGCAAAACCCAAGCCGTGCAGCAAGCCGAAGCCAAACACGATGACCGGCCGCCAAGGATGCAGCTTTGTGGTGACTAGGTTTTCGACGGCCACATAGACGATCGAGAGCGAGATCAACGGTTCGACGATGGCTGGAGAAAGCTGAATGACGCCATAGAGGCCGAGCCCAAGCGTAATCGAGTGGGCGACGGTGAACGCGGTCACCTGAACGAGCAGGGGCTTGAGATGTGTGCTCAAGAGATAGAGGCCCAGCACGAACAGGATGTGATCCAGCCCATCGGGCAAAATATGGACAAAGCCGAGCTCAACGTATTGAGCAAGGAGCTGTGCGGTGCTTTTCGGCGGTGCGCCGCTGAGGGGTATGGCTTCGCTGGTCCGACCCGCCGGAAGCCAGTTTGTCACCAGCGCGCCGCTGTCGCGTTGCTCGACGCGCAGCACGCTCGAGCCGAAGGCCTCGGGGTAGGACCATGTGAGGGTTTTTGCGCCGCTCGGCAGCTCTCCCACCAGGCGCACGCTCGAGAGCCTGGCAAGCGCGAGGTCGCCGGGGCCCGGCACCTCCAGGCCGGCAAGACGCGGCTGCACGCGCGAACCCTCGAAGCTGAGATCGATCTCCCCAAGCCATTTGGGCGCGAAGGCCTCGAAACGGGACCTGAGGTCGGCTGAGGGGAGCGCCCGCAATTCGTTGTAGAGCATCGCACTCGGCGCATCGTCCGTATCGGCGTGCTGGGGCCCGATGCCAGCAAGCAGCGCCTCCAGATTGGTTGAAATCGCGATGTCGTAGCCGCCGGCTTGAGTGAAACTGATGGTGACGATGGAGGGCCGGATCTCGTGCGCCATCGCCGGCGTGAGGGCGATCCAGTGCAGAGCCATGAGCAACGCCAAGGCGCGCAAGATCAGTAACCTAGGACTCATTTTTTCTGCCTAAAGGCTTGATGTTGGGCCGCTAATATAGGCATCAATGGCCGCGAAATGTATCTAGCGTCAATCTACAGGATGACCAATCTCATGCCATCGAAACCGATACGCCTCACGGCCAATGCGCTGCGGCCGGGGTTCATCGCCGTGTTTGCAGCTGCGTTTTTGTTTGCCGGCGCGCCGCTTGCTGCTCATGAATTCTGGCTTGAGGTCACCGATTACAAACCCGGCAAGGGTGATGTCGTCGCCGTCACCCACTTCGTCGGCGAAAACTTCAAGGGCGAAAGCTTTCCCTTTGTCGGCAATTGGTTCAAGCGTTACGAGGTCGCAGACGCCAAACAGACACGCAAAGCAGAAGGCGTCGACGGCAACGATCCGGCCCTCAAGCTGACGTTGAGCGAGCCTGGTCTGACGATCCTGGCCTACCAAAGCAATCCCAACGCGATCACCTTCGAGACCTGGGCAAAATTCAAAAAATATCTCAAGGACGAAGGGCTCGAGGGCTTCGAAGCAGCGCACCGAAACAAAGGCAAACCCCAAACGGGAATTCAAGAATACTATACGCGCTGCGCCAAAGCGCTGATCGGCGTGGCTGGCGGTAAGGGCGCCGATCGGGCGGTCGGTCTGCCGCTCGAACTCGTCGCCTTGCGCAATCCCTACGACCTTTCAGCCGGCGATCGTTTGCCCGTGCGCGTGCTGTTTCAGAGCAAACCGGTCGGTGGCGTGCTGATCAAGGCCTTCAATAAGGATACGCCGACGAAGCCGCTGCGCGTGCGCACCGATACGGCCGGGCGCGCCGAAATCCCTTTGCTCAAGTCCGGCGTTTATCTGTTGAACGCCGTTCACATGATGGAACCGACGGACATCGACGTGAAGGGACAGACATACCATTGGCAAAGCATGTGGGCCTCGCTCACATTTGCGCTGCCCTAAGGGGGCTAGACGGGCACGCGGATCGTGGCCTTGAGGCCACCCAGCTTCGATTGGGAAAGCGTGATGTCGCCGCCATGACCGCGCACGATGTCGCGGGCTATCGACAATCCGAGCCCAGTGCTGCCTGAGGCTTGGGTCCGGGCATTATCAAGGCGGTAGAACGGGCGAAACACCTGTTCGCGCTCATCATCGGGGATGCCCGGGCCGTCGTCCTCCACATGAATTGTGAGCCAGCGCCGCGTCGTCGCGGCTTCGATGGCGATGTTATCGGCACAGCGCACCGCATTGCTCACCACATTATCGACAGCGCGTTTGAAGGCATGGCGCCGCAGTGGGACGACGATCGGTGTGGCGCCGGACTTCACAGCGACCCGTTTGCCTTCCTGTTCGGCCTGATTGCCCACCTCGCGCAGCAACTTGTGGACGTTGACCCGTGTGATCTCTTCGGCGCTGTTGCCCTTGGCGAATGACATATAGTCTTCGAGCATCGCCTGCATTTCATCGACGTCGCGGCGCAGCGCATCGGCCTCGCTACTGTCGCCGACAAGCGCCAATTGCAGCTTGAAACGCGTCAAGATCGTGCGCAGGTCGTGACTGACGCCAGCCAGCATGGTGGTGCGCTGCTCGATCTGGCGCTCGATACGGTTCCGCATTTCGACAAAGGCTTGCGAGGCTTGGCGCACTTCGCGCGCGCCGCGCGCCCGGAAGTCGAGCGGCGCCGGTCGGCCCTTGCCGAATTGCTCGGCCGCCTCTGCCAGCTTCTGGATAGGCTTGATTTGATTGCGCAGGAACAAGATCGCCACGGTCAGCAGCACCAACGAGGTGCCCACCATCCACAGCAGGAAGATATGTGAGTTGGATGCGTAGGTCTGGCTGCGGTGCGCTAGGACGCGGAAGACGGCGTCATCGAGCTTGATGCGGATCTCCACGAGATGCGATTGGCCCACCGTATCGATCCAAAAGGGTTTGCCGATGCGCTTGCGCAGTTCCTTGGAGAGTGCGCGGTCCAGCAATCCGAAGAAGGGTTTGGGGCGCGCCGGCGGCAGGTCCTGGTTGGGCAGGATTTGAACCGAGAGGTTCAGGTCCTGTTGCGCCATCTTGATGAGATTGGCGTAATTGTCGTTGTGGGGGTAGGAGCCGTAGACGTTGAGCAGCATGGAAATATCGCGCGTTGTCGCCGTCGACAAACGCCGCGTAACCAGGTCCCAGTGACGCTCAAGAAAAACGAAGGCAACCACCGACTGCAGCAGCACGACCGGCGCAATGATGATAATGAGCGCGCGCGCATAGAGCCCCTTGGGCATCTGATTGGCGATGAAGCGGGCCGTGCGCTTGAGCAGGCTCGGCGTTTCGTCCACCGGGGGTGAGCTTTCTGGAATTGCGACCATTATTCGGCGTGCAGGATGTAACCCTTGCCCCTCACTGTTTGCAGGTAGACCGGATTGCCCGGATCGGACTCGATTTTCTGCCGCAAACGGTTGATCTGAACGTCGACGGCGCGTTCAGAGCCGTTCATGCCCGTCTTAGCAAGATCGAGACGCGAAATTGCGGTGCCGGGTTTTTGGGCGAAATGGCGCATCAAATCGCGTTCGCGCTCGGTCAGCCGCACGGTCTTGCCCTGATGTTGCAGCTCGCCGCGCTCGACATAGAAGATGAAATCGCCCATCCGAATCTCGTCGGAGAGACCTTTCGCGCCGAGCCCCCGGCGTAAGATGTTGTTGATGCGCAACAGCAATTCGCGCGGCTCAAACGGCTTGGTGAGATAATCTTCAACACCGATCTCAAGTCCCTTGATGCGGTGATCGGGTTCGGCGCGCGCCGTCAACATCAAAATCGGCGTATCGCGTTCGGCTCGAATGGTCTCGGCAAAACTGAAGCCGGACTCGCCCGGCATCATTATGTCCAGAACCAGCAGATCGAACGCAATTCCGCGCATGGCAGCCCGCGCATTGGCAGCGTCTTCGGCCGTCGTGACGCGAAACCCATTTTCGCTCAAGAACTGGGCTAGCAAATCGCGGATGCGCCGATCGTCGTCGACCACGAGCACGTGCGGCGCGTTGTCGGGCAGCGGTTGCGTTTTCTCGGTCCGGGCGGTCATGACGGCGTCCATTGCTTGGTGTTGCGCGCCCGGCCCTGGGCGATGAGTTCGGCCACCCTGGCTCGCTCGTTGCTGCCGACCATGGTTTGAAGAAAGTCGCTCACGGCCCGATCGCCGTTGGTGCCTGCCGCCGCCAATGCATGTGCAATGCGTTCGAGTTGTGGCGTGATAAGGCGTTCGGCCAGCGCGCGGCCCTGCTCGGTCGGGTAGAGCAGCCGCTCCCTGCGGTCGGCCTGGCCGGCCTCCTGAGCGATGTAGCCCTGGTCGATCAACTGCTTCAGCACCCGGCCCAGGCTCTGCTTGGTGATCTTCAGAATGTCGAGTAGATCGGCCACCCGCAAGCCCGGATGCCTGTTGACGAAGTGCAGCACCCGGTGATGAGCCCGCCCGAATCCCAACGCGCTGAGGTCCGTATCTGGATCGCTGATAAAGTCGCGGTAGGCGAAAAACAGCATCTCCGCCATACCGATCAAATCCGTATCCGTTGCCGCCGCGGCAGGCGGTTCGCCATCGAACGCCTGACCGCCAATTGGGCGGCGAGATTTCGGGGCAGCGAAGGACTGGTCATTTATGTCAGTCATGTTGACTTATTTTGAGCCGATTGTTACTGCTTGCAACAGTTTTTTTATGCAAAATTCGAGATGCCGACGCACAATGCGGCGGCGCCGATCAGGACGCAACCGTATCCCGGCCGGCTTCCTAAGCGGTCAAACGGCAGTGTGATTGGGGAGTGAGGGTCATGGCGAATTTGACCTATGACAACCGCGAGGGCGTCATCTGGATGAACGGCGAGTTTGTCCCCTGGCCGGACGCCAAGCTGCACGTCTTGAGCCATGGACTGCATTACGCCAGTTGCGTTTTCGAGGGCGAGCGCGCCTATGGCGGCGAGGTCTTCAAGCTGACCGAGCACAGCGCCCGATTGCATGAATCTGCAAAAACACTCGATTTTACAATCCCTTATTCGATCGAAGAGTTGGACGTCGCGACCAACGAAATCATTAGGCGTCAAGGTCTCTCGGAGGGGTATGTGCGCCCCGTCGCCTGGCGCGGCAGCGAAATGATGGGCGTGTCGGCTCAGCAAAATCGCATCAATGTGTCGATCGCAGCCTGGGATTGGGGTTCGTATTTCGATCCCGAAGAGCGCTTGAAGGGCATCCGAATGTCGATCGCTCAGTACCGCCGGCCCGATCCCAAGACGGCGCCCGCCAAATCCAAGGCGGCCGGTCTTTATATGATCTGCACGCTGGAAAAGCACAGAGCCGAGCGGGACGGCTACGCCGACGCCCTGATGTATGATTGGCGCGGCCAAGTGGCCGAGGCCACCGGAGCCAACATATTCCTGATCAAGGAAGGCGTGCTGCACACCCCGACGCCCGATTGCTTTCTCGACGGCATCACGCGCCGAACGGTGATCGATCTGGCCAAGAAGCGCGGTTACGACGTCGTCGAGCGCGCCATCATGCCCGACGAACTCGACGATTTCTCCGAGTGCTTCATCACCGGTACGGCGGCCGAAGTGACGCCTGTTTCCGAGATCGGTCCACACCGCTTCCAGGCGGGCGAGATCAGCAAAAATCTGCTGAGCGATTATATGGCGCTCGTTCAACCCAAGGCGGCGGTCGCCGCGGCCGGCTGAGGCGAACGAATTATTCGGCAGCCTTGTCTGGCGCCGTCCAACGCCTGGCATCGGCATCATCGCTCGCGCGCGCCTCGACCCAGCGTGCGTTGCCGCCGCTGACCTCGCGCTTCCAAAATGGCGCGCTGGTCTTCAAATAATCCATCAGAAATTCCGCCGCTTCGAAGGCCGCCTTGCGGTGAGCCGAGGCCGTGATCACCAACACGATGTTGTCGCCGGGCTCAAGCCGGCCGTAGCGGTGTATCACAAGGCTTGCGGCCAGCGGCCAACGCGACCGGGCCTCGGCCTCGACGCGCTCGAGCTCGCCCTCGGTCATGCCGGGATAGTGCTCAAGGGTCATTTCTTCGATCTTGTCGTCGCCCGCACCTTGCCGAACGGCTCCGGTAAAGGTAACGATGGCGCCGAGATCCGTGCGCCCGCCGGTCAAGCGGGCAAGCTCTGCTGCAATATCGAAATCGGCTTCTTGAACCCGGATCATAACGCCCTCAACCGCCGGTCACCGGCGGGAAAAAGGCGATCTCATTGGCGTCTGCGACCCGGGCATCGTGCGCCACATGGGTCTGATCGACCGCAGCTCTGATGACATCACTCTTGTCGAAGGCGGCCGCGAACTCCGGTCCGCGCGCCTTGAGCCAAGTCATCAGATCGGAGACCGTATCTATCTCACCAGGAAGCTCGATGGTTTCTTCGCTGATGCCCGTTTGTTCGCGCACCCATGCGAAGTACAGCAACTTGACGGTCATCAATAGTCCTCGGTGTTGAAGGCATGTTGCAGTCCCGCCCGCAGGTAGTCATAGCCGGTATAAAGCGTCAGCAGGGCCGAAATCCAGAGCAAGGTCAGACCCGACAGCGTCGTGTAGGCAAACACTTTGTTGCCCGCCGGATGGGACAACAAAAACGCGATGGCGACCATTTGCAATGCGGTTTTGTATTTGGCCAGATGGGTGACGGGGACGCCGACCGATAGCTCGCCAAGGAACTCGCGCAGGCCGGAGACAAGGATTTCTCTACTCAAGATGATCACCGCCGCCCACAACGACCAGCCGGCGATCGTTTGGTTCGCCGCCAACATCATCAGCGCCGCCGATACCAGCAGCTTGTCGGCAATGGGATCGAGCATGCGTCCCAACGCCGAGTGCTGGGCCCACATACGCGCGAAATAACCATCGAGAAAGTCGGTGACGCCGGCCGCGATGAAAATCCCCACCGCCAGCCAGTTGGCCGTATCGCCTTCCATGAAGAAGCAGGCGACCAGCGCTGGCACAGCCACGATTCTGCCATAGGTCAGCAGGTTCGGAAGGCTCAGCGTCCGATCTTCCCGTACGATCTGATCCCTTGGCGTGATCTGGTCTCCTGGTGTGATCTGATCCATCTGCATTTCAATCGGTCGGCGAACAATGCGCAATAGCGCTTTGGACAAGGGCAGACCCCTATCCCTGCGCCATCACGGCATTTGCTCGTGAAAATAGTCATATATGGTCTGTGCCATATGCGCACTAATGCCTTCGACAGATTGCAAATCTGTCAGACCGGCCCGGCTCACCGCTTTGGCCGACCCAAAGTGCGAGAGCAGCGCTCTCTTACGGGATGGACCGATTCCGGGCACGCCGTCCAGGGGTGATGCGGTGATCGCCTTTTTTCGCCGGGCGCGGTGGGAACCGATGGCAAACCGGTGCGCCTCGTCCCGCAGGCGCTGAACGTAATAGAGCACGGGATCGCGCGGTTCGAGCAGGAAGGATGGCCGGCCGGTCATGTGAAAGCGTTCTCGCCCGGCGTTGCGCTCGGGGCCCTTGGCGATGCCCGCCATCGGGATATCCCCGACGCCCAATTCATTGAGGGTCGCGCGCGCGGCCGAAAGCTGCCCCGCGCCCCCGTCGATCAACACAAGATCGGGCCAAATCGGCGCTTCGCCTGGCGCACCGCTGTCCCCATCCGCCTCCTTCAGCAGCCGGCTGAATCGGCGCATCAACATTTCGCGCATCATCGCGTAGTCGTCGCCCGGCGTTAGCTCCTCGGACTTCATGTTGAACTTGCGGTATTGATTCTTGGCAAATCCCTCCTCGGTCGCCACGACCATGGCGCCCACGGGATTTGAGCCATGGATGTGGCTGTTGTCGTAAATCTCGATGCGCTGGGGCGGCTCGTCCAGCTCGAAGACGCGCGCCACGCCCTCCAGCAGATTGCGCTGGGAGGCAGATTCCGCGAGCCGGCGGCCGAGCGCCTCGCGGGCGTTGGCGAGTGCGTGGACCACCAGTCCCCGCTTTTCACCGCGCTGGGGTACTGCGACCGTGATTTTACCCTCCGAGCGGCTGGTGAGGGCATCGGCCAACAGGGCGCGGCCGGTGATGGGGTGCGAGAGCAGCACGAGCTTGGGCGCGGGCTTGTCGTCGTAAAACTGAGCGATGAAGGCATCGAGCACGTCGGGCGTAGAGACGGACTTGTCGGCCCGCGGGAAATAGGCCCGGTTGCCCCAGTTCTGTCCCGTACGGAAAAAGAACACTTGCACGCAGGTCTGGCCGGCGTCGCTGTAAGCGGCGAACACGTCGGCCTCGGAGAATGTCTGGGGATTGATGCCCTGATGGGCCTGAATGTGACTAAGGGCCGCCAGCCGGTCGCGATAGGTGGCGGCAAGTTCGAATTCGAGTTCGGAGCTCGCCTTTTCCATCCGTTCATTGAGTTCGGCTTTGACCGGGCCGCTCTTGCCCTTCAGAAAGGCGCGCGCATTCTCCACCAGCACGCCGTAATCCCGCAGCGATATTTCGCCGGTACAGGGCGCGCTGCAGCGCTTGATCTGATACAGCAGGCAGGGTCGGCTGCGGTTCTCGTAATAGGGATCGGAGCACGACCGCAGCAGAAAGGCGCGCTGCAGGGTGTTGATCGTCCGGTTGACGGCTCCGGCAGATGCGAAGGGACCGAAATAATAGCCCTTGCGCTTGCGTGCGCCCCGATGTTTGAGGATTTGTGGCGCCTCGCGATCACCCGCCAGCAGAATGTAGGGGAACGATTTGTCGTCCCGCATGAACACATTGAACCGCGGCTGCAGGCGCTTGATCAGATTTGCTTCGAGCAGCAGCGCCTCCGCCTCGGTTCCCGTGATGACGAATTCCATCGTGGCCGTAGAGGCGATCATCCGCGAGATGCGATGGGTGTGGCCGGCCATGCGGACATAGCTCTGAACCCGCTTTTTCAGGTTCCGCGCCTTTCCGACGTAGAGCAACTCGCCGTCGCGGTCGATCATCCGGTACACGCCAGGCCGCGACGGCAGGTTTTTGAGAATGTGCGCGATGACCTTGGGGCCCGTCTCGCGCACCGAGGCGGTCCCCTTGTTCGGCGTGGCGGACGTTAGCTGTCCGCTGTTTTTCTCGCTCAGTGGCATAGGTCTCGGGTCTCGGCCCGGTGACGGCAGATGTCGGCTGGCAGTGCCGGGCATCCCGGCAGGTCAGGTTAGTGCCTGAAGCCGTTCGATTTCAACGCCCACGCTGGCGCAATCGGCGAGCGCGTCGGGCTTTTCCACCCGCACCCGGGCAGCCTGCACCCGTCTGTCCTCAAGGCAGGCCTGCGCGATGCGTTCAGCCAGCGTCTCGATTAGATTGATGTGGCCGCGGCTGCAGATCGACTGCACACGGTCAGCTATTTCGCCATAGCAAACGACGTTTTCGATCTTGTCGTCGTGGCCCGCGGGTTCTTCCAAGACCGTCAGGTCGACCGAGATGACAAGCTTTTGCGGCTCGTCTTTCTCGTAATCGTGAACGCCGATAAGCGCCTTGACCGCGAGTTCGCGCACGAACACGTGCCGTGTCCCGCGTACGCCATCTGCGCGGGGTTGGCGATGACTGGCCCGCTGTTCGTTCATGCCCGCTGCTCAGTCATGATGCGTGTTCACTCGTCACTTCCCAATATATCAGCCGTCTGCCAGGCGAGATGTTGGCCGCCATCGAGCGCGATCATCTGCCCGGTCATGGATGGAGCGTCAAGGATAAATCCGACCGCGCCCGCGATCTCATCGGGCGATGGGCCCCGCCCAAGCGGTACGGCACGCTGCTGGCGCTCGAACGCTTCCTCGCTCTGGCGCGGACTGGGCAGTGTCGGGCCGGGGCCGATGGCGTTGACGCGAATGCTGGGCGCCAGCGCCTGGGCCAGGGTCTGGGTCGCCATCCACAAGCCGGCCTTCGAGACCGTGTAGGAGAAAAACAATGGCGTCGGCCGCCAAACGCGCTGGTCGACAATATTGATTATGTTGCCCTCGAGCCCCTCGGGCAGGGCGGCGGCGAAGGCCTGGGCCAACTGAACGGGCGCCCGTAAATTGACGGCATGATGGCGCTCCCAGCCCGTCTCGGTCAAGTTTTCGATCTCGTCGCGCTCAAAGATCGATGCGTTGTTGATCAAGCATCTCACCGTACCAAGCTCAGCGCCGCAGGCTGGGATCAACTCCGATGTATCGCTCCAGGAGGAAAGATCGGCTTGGAAGGCGGCGGCGCGTCCGCCCTGGCCCAGAATCTCGCCGACAAGCGCGTCAGCTTCGGCCTGCGATCGATTGTAATGAACGCCGATTTGCCAGCCGGCTGCCACCAGTTGGAGCGCGATGGCGCGTCCTATTCGCCGCGCGGCGCCGGTGATCAGGACAGTAGGCTGGGGGCTTTGGTCTGCTGGCATCGTGTGGGCATTGGGGCGGTTGCGCGGCCCGCTGGTTAGTTGCTCGCCACGTCGGAAACTGCAGAGACGTGTGGAGAGAGCACCAAAAATATGTAGAGAATATAGCTCAGCACGAAAACGAGCCCGGTCAGACGCGTGATCGAACTTTTATTGACCACAAAGGGCGTAATGGCGAGCGCTGCCGCCAGCATCACCCATAGGTCGATGCGCATGATCATGTCGGGCACCGGCACCGGCGTCACCATGGACGTCAGGCCCATGATCGCCAGAATGTTAAACAGGTTGGATCCCAAAACATTGCCAAGCGCCAGCCCGGCGTAACCACGGATCGCTGCGGTCAGCGTGGTTGCAAGTTCCGGCAAGGAGGTGCCGAACGCGACAAGCGTCAAGCCGATGGCGGCGTCGCTGACGCCGAAGCCGCGCGCAATTTCCGAACCTGCTCCGACGGTCAAAGTGGCGCCGAATGGCAGCCCGACCAATCCGATCAGCATGAAAAGGCCCACCAAATAAGGGCGTGCCGGCAAACCCGAGACCCCATCGATGATTTCAATGGCATCACTGCCGATGACCATTGCCTCGTCGGAAGACTGTGCCGCGCGACGGCCCGACTCGACCAGAAAGGCGATCATCGCGGCAAACAGGATCGAACCGTGCAAGAAAGAGAGCGGTCCAGCCAGGCACAGCATGATGAAGAGCACGCTGGCGGCAATGACATAGAAAGTGTTGCGGATGACAAGCGGCTGATCGCAATTGGTAGCGCAGATCAAAGCGGGCAGACCCAACACTAGCAGGATGTTGGCGATGTTGCTGCCGACGACATTGCCGATGGCTAACCCCGGCACGCCGGAGAGAGCCGCGCGCAGCGACACCACGAGCTCCGGCGCAGACGTGCCGAAAGCCACGATGGTGAGCCCGATGACCAGTGTAGGAATGCCGAGCTTGACCGCCAGTGCAACAGCTCCTCGGACGAGCATGTCTCCACAAAACAAAAGCAGAGCAATGCCGGCGGCGAGTTCCAAATAAGCCATATGGTTCTTTGTCGGTCCCCTCGCGCTTTACCATGAGCACGAAGCCCAGCGATAAGCACCCCAAAATACGACGCCTGAATAGGCGCCAGAGGCTCGCCTGTATATAGGTATCGGTGTGGCAAAGGGAAGGCAGGATAGACAGGCGATCGATTTTTCGGCCAGCCGCTTAAACCGCTGAAGATCGGGGATTTTTGGGCAATCGCGAATTTTTCGACGTGCGGGATTGGCGATAAACTGCCGACCAATGTCGGCGACCATGTAAATTTGTCACAGCCATGGGCCAAATGGGCGATTGGGGTACCGCTTCCGGTTGTCCGCCCAGCGCAGCCCAAGTATTGATGGCGCAACAGAATGATTGCCGCATTCGGAGCGTTTGGAGACGGTCTTGTGCAGCGTTTCCGGTGATCGGATAGGGGCAGCGAAACCGGGGTTTGGCCGCATGGCGACGGGGAACGCGCGCATCGATTTGTTGGCTCGGGCAGCCTTTGCGGGTCTGGGTGTGCTTGCCGGCGCCTTGTTGGCGCTGCCCGTGGCGGGCCCAGCTGCTGCGCAGGGCAACGAACGCGAATTTCTACCACCCGAGCGCATCGACCCACTTCCCAACTGGAACCTCTCAGCCAATGTTACGCTGGGCAGCGACTTCGTCGCCCGGGGCATTACGTTCACCTCCGAGGGCCCCACCGTTCAGGGCGGTTTCGATATCACCAATGGCTGGTTCTATGCCGGTATCTACGGCACGGCCCTCAATTACGGCGCCACCGACAAAAACAATGACGGCGTTGCCGACAGCGATGGCGGCAACGTCGAAATCGACTATTACGCCGGCCTGCGAAAAAACTTCAAAGGCATTGATTTCGATCTGGCTTATTTCTTCTACAGCTACCCAAACGCCATCGATTTCGGCGGCGACGTCGATATGTGGGAGATCAGAGGCATCGTCTCCACCGAGACCGCCTCCGGATTCAAGCCAAGCTTAACGGCGTTTTACACGCCGGAATATACGTTCAAGTCCGGGCGGAACCTCATTTACGAGGGCATGATCGAACAAAGGCTGCCCCAGATGGGTCCGTTTGCGCCAAAAGTGAGTGCCTTGCTCGCTTACAACGACAACGAGACAGAGCTGGTTAGGCCCGACTTTTGGTACTGGAACGCCGGTCTGGCGCTGAGCTTCGCGGAGCGCTTCACATTGGATATTCGCTATTGGGACACGGACATCAGCGGCTGCAAGTCGCGCACGGTGTTCCAATGCGAGGAACGTGTGATCGCGCGGATGACGGCGTTGATCGGCGAGCCGGAGGGAACCGCCGCGCCGGAGGTCGCACCAGGCGCTTTCGACGATCTGAGAATTTCGGCGAATCTCGACTTGACCAGCGATTACGTTTTTCGCGGACGATCCCAAACCGACGAGCACCCCGCCATCCAGGGTGGCTTCGAGCTTGCCCATAGCTGGCTCTATGGGGGTGTTTGGGCCTCCAACACCGATTTCGGCGGCGCCGATGTCAATGGCGACGGTATTCCCGACAGTGCCGTAGCCCCAATCGAGTTCGATTGGTACGCCGGCATCAAAAAGGAACTGCACGGCGTCGAAGTCGATCTCGGCGTGATCTACTACACCTATCCCAACGCCTTCGACGGCCGACCGACCGCCGAGCTCGATCATGTCGAGTTCAAGGGCGGCTTGGCCGGATCGGCTGCGGATTTCGATTTGGGCTTCACCACCTATTACTCGCCCGACTACACTGGCGAGACCGGCAGGAACTGGGTGTTCGAGGGATCGATTGAGCGGGCCTTGCCCGACATAGGGCCGTTCACGCCGAGCTTGAGCGGGCTCGTGGCTTACAATGATGGCGAGGTCAATTCCGGCGGCCTCGACTATTGGTATTGGAATGCCGGCTTCGAATTGGGCTTCTTGGAGCGCTTCGCACTCGACGTGCGCTATTGGGATAGCGATCTTGGCGGGTGCGGTAGCGCCAGCCTGTTCCAATGCGACGAACGGGTCGTCGCCACCTTGTCAGCCGAATTCTGACGATCCCCCATGCCAGCGCGACGGCATCAACTGCGGCATTTTTGGCCGGACCTTCGTGGCCCGGCCTTTTTTACGCCCTGAGTACCGTTGCAGCCGCATGCCCGGCGACTTATGTCTGGTTGGATTTCTTTGTCTGCTCACAAGCGGAAAGCAAACGCATGGCACGTTCAGATGATGGGCCTACAACCAAATCGGACCAGGCGGCGGACAAGCCGCAAAAGCCACCGCTCGCCCAGCGAATGCGCCGGCATCTTATGACCCTGTTGGGCATGGTGCTTGGGCTTCTCGTTTTTATCGCTCTGGGCTGGATACCCTCTTTCGAAATCCCCGGCTTGACCATGACGCGGGCGTCTTTTGAAACCGAGCCGAGTTTCCTGGAACGCCTCAAAGTGCCCGAAGGCTTCAAGGTCAATCTCTATGCGGTCGGGCTTGGCCGGGCGCGAGGCATGGCGGTTACCCCGACCGGCGATCTCCTGGTGACGGTGCCGGGTCGCCGCCTGTTGCGCGTCAAGGCAGATGCAGACGGTGACGGCCGGAGCGACGGGGTTGAGACCTTGCTCGAGGATCTGAGCAGCCCGCACGGTCTGTTGCTGGATGGCGACTGGCTGTATGTGGCCGAGTCGGGCGGTGTGGTGCGGATGCGTTACGATGCGGCCACCGGGCGCCTGAGTGGCCCGCGCGAGACCGTGGCCAAAGACATTCCCGCCGGCGGGGCACACTGGACCCGCACGATCAAAAAAGGTCCCGACGGTTGGTTCTACGTATCGATTGGCTCGACATGCAATGTCTGCATCGAGGCCCATCCCTGGCGGGCCGCCATGGTGCGCTTCAAGCCGGGAACGGCGCCGGAGATTTTCGCATCGGGATTGCGCAACACCGTCGGCTTCGACTGGCACCCCGATAGCGGCCGGTTGTATGGCGCCGACAATGGCCGCGACTGGCTGGGCGATGACAATCCGCCCGAAGAGATCAATGAAATCAAACAAGGCGGCTTTTACGGTTGGCCGTTTTTCAATGGCGACAATGTCGCCGACCCTAACATTGGCGAGCGCGGCAAAGCGCGTGCCTCCGACACCATCGGTCCCATCCACAATATGGACGCCCACTCGGCTCCGCTGGCTCTGACTTTCCTGCGAGCTTCTCAGACGCCGGCTTACGCAAACGCCGCCCTGGTGAGCCAACACGGCAGCTGGAACCGCTCGTCGAGATCGGGATATCAAGTCGTTTCACTTCATTGGAATGCCGACGGCACCATTAGCGAGCGGCCGTTTCTGACGGGCTTCGAGGTGGACGAAGACGTAACCGGGCGTCCCGTCGACGTGGCCGAAGCCGCTGATGGCACCCTTTACATCACCGACGACCTCTCAGGCGTAATCTGGCGCGTGGTGCATACGGGCGGCTGATTAGGCGGGCTGGCCCGAAAGGCCAGTCAGGAGCTTTTAGGGATTTTCCAGGCGAGCCCTGGCCGGGAAGTGGGGTGTCCGACCGTATCGGCCGGACTGATTCGAAAGCTGTCAAATCAAATGTGACTATTTGCCCTTATTTCCCCAAGATTCCCTTGTACCAGATTGCCCAGGGTAGGTGACTACCCTGGAGCCGTCAGCGCTTGGCGGTCGGACTGCGTAGGCGGTCTTGCCGGAGGGAACCAGGCGTAGAAGACGTGAGTTGAAGTACTGCGTACGCACGTCTCGTAATCTGGCCCTTGATCGCCGTGTCCGGGGGCCGGCGCTGCGGCTTCCCTTAATTTGTCGTTGTGACCGGGTAGACATGTGGTGTTTCAATTCTGAATTCAACCGTTTTCCGCTAAATTTTCGCTGAAGCTGACGATTTTTTTTCATCACATCCCGATCAGATTTCCATCGCATCCCACATGCGGTGGCCAATACGACGCGGCCTCCATCCAAATGGGATGGGATGGCGGCGGCGGAAAACGCTTGAAAACGTCCACTTGCGAGCTATTGGGGCGCTGGGATTGCCAATGGCCGGGTTATTCAGCGAACGGGCGGGGCGGCAAAATATAACAGCGCCAGCCTCATATGGCATTATCAACAGCTTATCCACAGTAATCCACAATAAGGTCCGCGTCGAAAACGCCGTTTTCGTCAGCGCCCGCGTCGGGGCCTGCCAGCGCGTCCGTCCTTTTCAAAATCGTAGATCACCGGCCAGTCGTCCGGCAGATGCGTGCCGTCGCATTTCGCCCAATAGCGGTAACTGACGAGCCGCAGCCCGTCCGCCGTCCAGCGGTAGCTCGGCAGGCTGCCGCAATCGCCGATGCCGCGGCCAAGCTCGCGGGCGGTGATCGTCTTGGTGGCGGGGTCGAAGGCGGGGTTGATCAAATCGGGCTTGCCGAACCAGCCTCGTCGATCGGAATAAGCGGCGAAATATTCGGGTCGCACATCGTTCGGGTAGCGCTTGTCGTGGACGTAGATCCGGAAGACCATATTGTAGGCCCCGACAAAGCAGGGCAGCATGAAGAGCAGGTTGTTGTCGTCGAGACTGCCGCGGACGGTTCCTTCGGCAAAGAGTTTCGGCTGACGCTCCGAGAGGTCGCACTCGGCGACGGCGCCATGGACCTTCATGATCGCTTCAGGCAGCGCGGATGTCCTATTAGCCGCCGATTTTCGCGTCGCACGCGGCCTCGCATTCTGAGCCAGTTTGCGGCCCTGGGCGCCCGGCGCCCCCACTGCTTCCTGCGTTCCGGACCGGCGTTGTTGGTCGCTGATCCAAGCCAGCGCGCTCGACAAGCCATTCAGTGAAAACGAAAGGCTTTGGCGCGCGCCGCGCTCCTGCCTGTAGGTGATGGCCAGCCGCCGGCCAGCGCGCAAGCCCGGAAACAGGGCAACCAGAGCGTTTTCGTCGGCGACAAAGTGATTGCCAGCGATGATCTGAAGCGCTGCCGGTGATTCAAGCCGTGCGGCGGGCGTTCCGTTGAGCCAGAAAGCGATCTGCGTGTCCTTCGCAAGCTGGCCTTCCAATCCATGCAACGAAACGTGCCACGGCGCCGAGCTGCTGGCCGAACGGCTGATCCGCAGCAAGGTGGGGCCTGAGAGCGATTTTGTTTCCGCCGCACACGAGCCTTTGTCGCACGCGGCCTGCCACACCTTGAAGACTTGGGCGGCTTCTGCCCTCTTCCCCAGCCCGGCCATGGCGGCGATGATGCAAATCAGAACGGTCGTCGTTCGAGCTGTGGCGCGCATAGACGCTTACCCCGGATGGTTGCGCTTCGCATCGGTTAGCGATCAGTATTGAAGAATGATCGGCAGGCGCCGTTTCGGCAAGACCTAAGGCAAGACGAGATGCGGCTTGTGGGCTCTAATTCGCACGCACGGGCGGCAACATGACGCGCGGCAGACGGCAAAGCCGCGACTGGTTTTCATTTGCGCCGCAGGCCCGGGGTTCAAGGTCCTTGGAGAAACAGATGCGCACATCGGCCAGCCGTCGGCCTTGTCCACAAGCGATTGCGATGCCGTCGGCATTGAGCAGAGCGTTCGCGGCGATGAAATCAGCTTCGATCTGCTGCCTCGGAAGGCTCATGAAGTCGCGCGGTGCGGCGTAACGCGCTGGAATTTTGATGGACTCGAACAGGCGTCTTGCCGTTTCGAAATAGGCCTTTGGCGCCAGGCCAGAGCACGTGCCGTGTTTCCTGTATTGGTGGATCACCAACCGCCGCGCCGGCATAATATCGAGCATGGCTTGAATGATGCTCTCGGGCACGAATGCGCTTTTGCCGGTCCGACAAAATTGCGGCCAATTCGTTTCATACTGTGGCCATAGGCCGTGCAACACGAACGCATAAGGCCGCCTGCCGGTGCATTGCCGCTCGCCTTTGGCCCGCCCCTCGCTGGCGCAGTAGCTGGGCGACCAGGAGAGAGCAAGGACATAATAAGCGAATGTCCCGCCGGGGCCGGGCTCAGACTCGGTTGCGTCATCAAGCGCCAGATGGTTGAAAGCAAACAAAATAGCCAAAACAGCCAGTAGGGCTATTAAGGCCATAAAGCCGGTGGGCGACGTCAATCTGATCCGTTTCGACGCGTTGTCATGAATTCCAAGCCGCCAAACTGCTCCACCCGGGACGTTGGTCCAATTGATATCTGGCGCCCAAAGCTCCAGCGCGATAAATCAGCGCGACGCTCCGCAAACCAAGCCGGTCGAGCACCACGAAGTCAAGGGCGGTCGGTCCCTGGCCGGCAGTCCGGTCAAATGGGTCCCGTGTGAACGAACCATGTTGATTTCAGTGATCATACCGGCGCTCAACGAGGCCAATCGTCTGCCGCCGCTGATAGAGGCTCTGCGGGCCGAAGCGGTCCAGTGCGAGATCGTCGTCGTCGACGGCGGCAGTGAGGATGATACCAAACGCGTTGCCGCAGCGGCCGGCGCGCGCGTGATCGAAGCGCAACGGGGCAGGGGGCAGCAAATTTTCGCCGGTTGCGCGGCAGCACGCGGCGATGTTTTTCTGCACCTGCATGCCGATACGATTTTTCCGGTAGGCGGTCTGGCGGCAATCGAACGCGCGCTCGAGACCAACGACCAGATCGTCGGCGGCAATTTCAATATCGTCTTCGACGGCGACACCGACTTCGCCCGCTGGCTCACAGACTTCTATGCCTGGTTCCGCGGTCACGGCCTCTATTACGGCGACTCCGGCATTTTCGTGCGGCGCTCCGTCTACGAGAGGCTTGGCGGCATCCGCCCCATTGCCGTGATGGAAGACCTCGACTTCTCGATGCGCCTGGAGCAGGCGGGTGAAACCGTTTGCATCCGAGAGCCGGCGGTCATCAGCTCTTCGCGCCGCTTTGCCGGGCGCAAACGCTGGCGCATCGTCATGGGCTGGATCGTGATGCACGTCCTGTATTTCTTGGGCATCTCGCCAGATCGCTTGGCTGTGCTTTACAACTCGTCGCGCCGATAGCCCTTGGACTCAGAGCGCCGCGAACTTGCCGAGAATGCGGGCCCAGCTGCGCGCGCCCTTTTTAAAGCTCGCCAGATTGTATTTCTCGTTCGGTGAGTGAATCCGGTCGTCGTCGAGCGCAAACCCCAACATCAACGACTCCATGCCGAGTTCGCCCTGGAAGGATTCGACAATCGGGATCGATGCGCCACTTCCCATCATCACGGGCGGCTTGCCCCACTCCTCTTCGAGGGCTTCGGCGGCGGCCTGGAATGGCCGCGCGTTGATGTCGAAGCCGACGGCCGGCGTGCCGCCTTGGCCAAGATAATCGACCCGGCAGTCCTCGGGCAGGCGGGAGGCCACGAACGAGCGAAAGCCATCGAGTATGCGTTCGGGGTCCTGGCCCGGCACGAGACGGAAGGAGACCTTCGCCGAGGCTTGGGCCGGAATCACCGTCTTGGTGCCGGGCCCAGAATAGCCGCCGCTGATGCCGTTGATTTCAACCGTCGGACGCGACCAAAGCTGCTCCAGCACGCTGCGGTCCGTTTCGCCCATTGCCCGGCTCAATCCAATTTCAGCGAGAAACTTCTCGCCGTCGAAACCCAGGCTGCGCCATTGGGCCATCTGTTCTTTGTCCGGCTCGACGATGTCGTCATAAAAGCCCGGTATCTGAATGCGGCCTTCGCCGTCGTGCAGGCTTCCCAGGATTGAGCTCAGCACGCGGATGGGGTTTGCGGCCGGTCCGCCATACATTCCAGAATGAAGGTCGCGCGAGGGACCCGAAACGACAATCTCAGAGAACGCCAGACCACGCAGCCGGGTCGTGATGGCGGGCGAGGTCGCGTCCCATTGGCCCGTATCGCAAACCATCGCGATATCGGCCTTCAACTCATCCTTGTGAGCCGCCAAAAAGGGCGCTAGCGACGGGCTGCCGCACTCTTCTTCGCCTTCGAACAAGAAACTGATCGAGACCGGCAATTCGCCGTGTGTCTCGCTCCAGGCACGCGCCGCCTCCAAGAAGGTCATCAGCTGGCCTTTGTCGTCGGATGCGCCGCGCGCGACGATGACCTCGCCATTGGTTGGGTCTTCGGCGAGCCTCGGCTCGAAGGGAGGCGCTTGCCAGAGATCGAGCGGGTCCACCGGCTGGACGTCATAGTGTCCATAAAACAGCAGGTGCAGCGGTGACGCCGTCGCTTGCGTCTTTTTGGCGTGCCCAACCACCATGGGCTTGCCGTCCGTGGCGTGAACTTTTGCCTGCAAGTCTATATCGTTGAGCTGATCGCACACCCACTGGGCCGCGCGCCGGCAATCGGCGTCGTAGGCGGGATCGGTCGAAATGCTGGGAATTGCGAGAAATTCAAACAGGCGGGCGAGCGCGTCGTCGCCGTTGGCTTCGAGCGCTTGCAAGACCGCATCAATGTCACGCTTCATCACCACTTCTCCCCTGACGCCAAGACCGCCGCCGGCCCCCCTAAGGAACACCCGAATGCGGTTGGGTATTCTAGAGTTTGAACACAACCCGGTCATGCGTTTCCGCTCGCAAGCCCGTGCTTGGACCAGGCGCAACGGGTGGCCAAATGAAAACGGCGGGTGCATTACCGCACCCGCCGTTGAGATTCTCTGAGTGCCGCCAGTGGCGTTGAAAAGCTACTCGCTCATCTGCAAATTGACCGCCTGTGGACCCTTGCCGCGCGGGTCGGGCTGGGTCTCAAAGGTCACGCGCGCCCCTTCATCGAGTGCGGGCAGATTGGATTGCTCCAAAGCCGAAATATGCACGAAGACGTCCTTGCCGCCATCATCGGGCGTAATGAAACCGAAGCCGCGCGCGTGGTTGAAAAATTTGACGGTACCAGTCTGACTCATTTCAAGCGTTCTCCTCTCCCCAGAGCATTAAATCGGTGCACAACCAGTCGATAGCCGGGCCCTCGACGGGAAAGCTCCGCACCGGGCAGGCAATTCGGAAGTCGGGGAAAGGCTGTACCGCGAAGTGCGTCGACGCCTGGTACTCTGTCTCCACCGGTTCGACAGTCTGCCGGTCGACTGGCAATTTATGGCTCATACCGTATGCTGGCAAGAAGTGATTCGCCGCCGGCGGCGCGCACGGTGCCCCTTTCAAAGGGAGAATCGCTCACCCCCACGGCCAAAAAAACGAGATATTTTTGGACTGTTGCCGGCTTTCGCTTGTCAGTGATACGGATCGTTGGAAATGATCCCTGTTGGCGAGAGCCCGTAGTCCAAATAGGGTCCGAAATCGCTTGGCGGCAGCGGCGCGTAATCATGGTCGTATGTGTCTGGCACCGAGTAGGAAAAGCCGCCGGGCTGGAACACGAATCCGCGGACTTGGGGGCGGGCTGCCTTTTTCGAACGCGAGGTGGCGTGACTATGCTTGCCGCGGAATAGGCCCAGCCCATCGGCATTTGCCGCCGGCGCGGCAAACCACAAGGGTCCGAGTGCCACGGCGATCGCAGCAGATATGATGAGTGTACGCTTCATGAGGTCGCCTCCCTTGAACCAAGCCGTATTAACGGGCCAATAATGCGAGCTACAAACCGTAAATGGTGATAGTTACGCGGTTTTTAAACAGCTGTGGACCAAGTTCGGCCACACCACGACCGGGGGACGCCATGCCAACCTTGAAAGCCGGCCTGCTGCAAGTCACTCTGTTTCAGCAGAATTGCCTTCTGCTCTGGGATGACGAGACCAGAGCCGGTGCGGTGATCGACCCCGGTGGCGAGGTTGACCGCATCCGCCAGGCCATCGAGGCCGAGAAACTCATCATCGAGAAAATCCTGCTGACCCATGGTCATATCGATCACGCTGGGGGCGCCGCCGAATTGGCCGAAGCGCTGGGCGTGCCGATCGAGGGTCCGCACGAGGCGGACGCGTTCTTGCTCGACGGCTTGCCCGAGGCCGGCGCTGAATTCGGCATCGACGACGCTCGCTCCGTCACACCAGGCCGCTGGTTGCAGGAGGGGGACCGGGTCGAATTCGGCCCCTTCGGGTTCGACGTGCTGCATTGTCCAGGACACACGCCAGGCCACGTGGTTTTCTTGGACGCGCCAAGCAAGTTTGCGGTGGTGGGGGACGTGTTGTTTCGCGGTTCGATCGGGCGCACAGATTTCCCATACGGCGATCACGATGCCTTGATCGATGCGATCAAATCCAAGCTGCTGCCGCTTGACGACGACGTGACGTTTTTCTGTGGCCACGGGCCGCCGTCCACGATCGGCGACGAACGGCGGACGAACCCGTTTTTGGTCTGAGTTCGTCCGCCAGAGCTGTTCAATTGCGATGAGCCGGGCCCATCGCGGCGCGCTCTGCCGGCCTAGCGGCAGAAACGGCGCGGACCGTGATAAGGCTGGTAAGTGCCGCTGCGCGCGTCGAACGAACGGAATTTGGAATGACAATAGTCATACCACTCGGGCGTCCAGGGCTCCGGCGCGTAGCTGTAAGCCTGTGGCGCGGGATAATAATGTTGCTGCCTATAGACCCGGCGCGGCGGCGCGTAGTGATCGTCGTAATGATAGGTGTCGTGACCGTAGTGGTGACGTGTGACCGAGCCTGCGATGATGGCGCCGGCGGCAAAACCGAGAACGCCGGCTGCCACCGCCCGTCCGCCGCGTCCAGCTTCGGCGGGTGCGGAATTGGCCATCGAGCCAACGGCGATAATGGACGCGAGTGCAGCGGCCTTTGCGATTGAAGTGGTCATTGGGTCACTCCCCCTTTTCCTTTTCTGTGTCACCGGCGCGATGTCGATGGCTAAGCGCGAAAAACCAGTAAGTTTGCTTCATATCCTGAGCGCATATTGCGTGCCGAAACATGAATGGAGGCTGAACGGGCCGTTTGCCCGAAAATCCCGGCATTCGCCGAGACCTCTCCCTCAAACGCGCTGGCGGCCGAGTAACCGTCGCAAAAAGTGAAGAGAGACCGCGTTTGGGCCGGTTGGCTCACGCTTGCCGTAAAAAAATGGCAGCGCCGCGGTCCGATCTCCCAGGCCGCGGCGATGGCCTACGAGCAACTGCTCAGGCGCGTTCCAGTCGCCTCCTGGTCGACATAAGATATCCGCACGCGCGCCGTACCTTGATGCTGAAAGCCGAGCCGGCCGGCAGCCGCTCGGGTCACGTCGACGATGCGGCCCTTGATGTAGGGACCCCGGTCGTTGACGCGCAGCTGGAGCTCCCGCTCATTCTCCAGGTTTTCGACACGCACAACGGTGCCGAAGGGAAGCGATTTATGGGCCACCGTCAGTCCTTCCGGATTGGCGGTCTCGCCATTGGCTGTCTGCGATGTGAGCTCGTACCACGAAGCTCTACCGCATTGTTGATTGAAGCCTTGTTGGGTGGTGGCTGGACCAGCCGACGCCCCCAGCGCAAGCGCGCTGACCAAAGCAAACTGCATCTTCATGACATCTAAACTCCAAATGATTCCCTCTGCCGCGCCTCGGGGGGAGGCGTTGCACGAATCGTTTCGTTCGAATTATTGTGCGGTGCGGGAATGTATTGGAGATCGAGGCTAAATTGTGAATCATTCGCGGAAATTATATGGCGTTATATGGGTCGTAAAATCGTAGTTTATATAGTTTTCCAAGATGAATATTCTAGATAAATACAGAGTATATATGGATTATTGCGATGCAATATGCTCGAATCAATAGAGGTTATTGTATGACGAACTCGATCAAAGATGAACAAAGTGTAATCTTCTACGGAATATTTTTGCGCTTGCTTAGCGTCTCTATGGCATCGGCCAGGTGCTGGTCCTCGATGTTGAGCGCTTTTGCCGCGATACGGATGCGATGGGCCTCGCGCAACACGTCGGCATGGCCGCAACCGGCGGGCGGTTCGAATTTGTAACAGGCCAGCTCGATCAGTTGGCCCAAGGGATCGCGGAAATAGATCGAATCCATGAACCCCCGGTCGATTTTGCCCGAATGCCCAATGCCGCGCTCATCGAGCCGTTTTATCGCTTGGCTGTAGGTCGCCCTCGAAACTGCAAATGCGATGTGATGCAGATTGCCGATACCGGTGGGATTGGGTGCACCGTCTGGCTTGCGCGATTCTTCAGTGAAGACAGTGATGAGCCGGCCGTCGCCCGGATCGAAATACAGGTGGTTCTGGCTATGGTCGTCGAGATTCGGCTGTTCGAATACGAACGGCATGCCGAGCACGCCTTCCCAAAAGTCGATCGAGGTCTGGCGGTCGGCGCCCACCAGCGTGATGTGGTGGACGCCCTGGGATTGAAGTTTGGCCATGGCCGGTTGCACCTGCTTGCTCAGGAACTGGCTTGCTGGGCGAGTTCCTTCAACAGATCCGAATAGATCCCGTCCATCAACTCGACCGCGGCGTCGTCCTCCGCCTCCCAGCTGCCGCTGTACTCGGCAAGGGTTTGATTGTCGCCCGTTGCAGACAAGCGGAGATGGCCGACAAAATTACTGATCTCGTTTGGCGAGATCGGCGCGGGCCCCTCCTCAATGGCGTATTTGTATCCATGCGCGTCGGTGTCGTAGGCGAGCAGGCGGTCGAGAATTGCGTCGTTGACCAGCCGTTTGGCGCCAACCGTGTTTCCCGGCGTGTCGCCCACATCCACACACGAGGTGACGATTCCGGGGGCCCACGAAAAGTCGTGAAAGTCTTTGATCTGGTCCCAGACCTGTGCGACCGGAGCCTCGATGACGAGTGAAGTATGAACCTCTGGCATGGGTCTCTCCTTTGAAGTTGACTGCTCTCTTGCTTGGACTAGCGGTGCCGGCGGGGCCTCAGCCGCCTGCCGCTGGCGGCGGCAGCACCACGCGTTCGCCCAGTTTCGAGGCGACATAGCCATCGCCCCAGCTCTCCTTGAGCAACTGCATGGCGCCGTGATCGACGCCGCAATGGCCGGGACTGACCTGGGCGACTTTGCGTTTCTTCAGGTGCCGGGCGACCGACTTGGTGTTTTCCATGGAGCGGAACTTGTACATGGTTCCCCCCGTCTGGAAGAAAACGTCCTGGCCCGTCACCTCTATGGCTTTATCGACGATCCTGGGCAGGCCGGTGTGTGAGCAAGCGGTGATGAGGTAGGGCCCCTTTTGCGTCGTGATAACGAGCGAAAGTTCGTCGGTGATCCCCATTGCGGGCTTGTCTACATGGGTGCGGATCAAATGGACGTTAGGCGAAAGCCTTACATGGTCGGCAAGTGGTGCGACGGGGCCGCCGTCAAGGGTATCGCCTTTTGGCACGATTACTTTCAGGTCTGGGCGCGCCTTGCGGATCAGCGACAGTCCACCGGCGTGATCCATATCGCGGTGACTGACCGCAACCGCGTCGAGGTCTTTCAGGTTCACGCCAGCCCGCGCCAAATTCTTGGCGAGCACGTCGGGATCTGCGCCGGTATCGAACAGGATCTGCTTGCCGTCGTATCGGATGAAGACGGCGTAACCGAAGGCTTGATCGAAGCCGGGCTCGGCCTGCGGGGTGACGTCGAATACGACCTGGAAGAAATCGTCGCTCGGCTGCGCTGCGGCGGGAACCGAATGCGCCGCGGCCAGAGCACTGGCGAGCAAGACGCTGGCGACGAGTTCTTTGACGGTTCGACATATCCTCCTCGTCATGCCTTTCGTCCTCCTCACTGAGCGTCTACAGCCAATCACGCCCCAAACCGCGTTTTTACGCCCACACCTTTGCTGGCGTGGGTGCGGGTGCCGGGCTTACCGCCCCGGGAACGCCCCCGGCCGCGTTTCGCGTCGCTGGGCGCGACGCCCCCGGTCTGCGCCTCGATATCGGATTGGCGCGCCAGGGGATCATCCAGAATTGTGAGCTCGGTCTGGCGCAGGCGCTTGATCTCGTCGCGCAGCCGCGCCGCCTCCTCAAATTCGAGATCGGCCGCCGCCGCCCGCATGCGGCCATCCATCTGCTCGATTACCGCCGCGAGGTTATGGCCGACGAGTGGGGTCTGCTGGCCTTCGCCGAAGCCCGAGCCCGCATCGACGAGCACGTGATCGCGCTCATATACGCTCTGCATGATGTCGCCGATGTTCTTCTTGATCGACTCCGGCGTGATGCCGTGCTCCCGATTGTAGGCCTCCTGCTTCTCGCGCCGCCGGTCGGTCTCGGCGATAGCGCGCTCCATCGAGCCCGTCATCTGGTCGGCGTAAAGGATGACGCGGCCCTCGACGTTGCGCGCGGCCCGCCCGATGGTCTGAACGAGCGCCGTCTCCGAGCGCAGGAAGCCTTCTTTGTCGGCGTCGAGAATTGCGACCAGCGCGCATTCCGGAATGTCGAGGCCCTCGCGCAGCAAGTTGATGCCGATCAAAATGTCGAAGGCGCCAAGACGCAAATCGCGGATGATTTCGATGCGCTCCAGCGTATCGATGTCCGAATGCAAATAGCGCACGCGCAGACTCTGTTCGTGCATGTATTCGGTCAAATCTTCGGCCATGCGCTTGGTCAGCGTGGTGGTCAGCACCCGGAAGCCTTGCGCCGTCACGCGGCGGCATTCGTCGATCAGATCATCCACCTGGGTAGATGCCGGTCGGATAATGACCTCCGGGTCGATGAGGCCGGTCGGACGGATCACTTGCTCTGTGAAGACGCCGCCGGTCTGATTGAGCTCCCATGGTCCAGGCGTCGCCGAAACGTAGGTGGTCTCCGGCCGCATTGCGTCCCACTCCTCAAAGCGCAATGGCCGATTGTCGATACAGGAAGGCAGCCGGAAGCCGTATTCCGCCAGTGTCGCCTTGCGCCGGTAGTCGCCGCGGAACATGCCGCCGAGCTGGGGCACGGTTACGTGGCTCTCGTCTGCAAAGACGAGTGTGTTGTCGGGTAGATATTCGAAAAGCGTTGGCGGCGGCTCGCCGGCGTTTCGCCCGGTCAGATAGCGCGAGTAATTTTCGATGCCAGGGCAGGACCCGGTGGCGTCCATCATCTCCAGATCGAACACCGTGCGCTGCTCCAACCGTTGGGCTTCGAGCAGACGGCCGATATTATGCAGCTCGTCGAGTCGCTGTTTTAGCTCCCGCTTTATTCCTTTCATTGCCTGCTGCAGCGTCGGCTTCGGCGTCACGTAATGCGAGTTGGCGTAAACCTTGACCATGTCGAGGTCGAGGGTCTTTTGCCCGGTCAAGGGATCGAACTCGGTGATCGACTCGACCTCGTCGCCGAACAGCGAGATCCGCCAGGCGCGGTCTTCCAAATGGGCCGGCCAGAGTTCGATCGTATCGCCGCGCACCCGAAAGGCCCCGCGCATAAAATTGAGATCGTTTCGTTTGTATTGCAGCGCCACCAAGTCGGCCAGCAACCGGCGCTGTTCTATTGTTTCGCCAACCTTGAGTTGGAATGTCATCGCCATATAGGTCTCGACGCCACCGATGCCGTAAATGCACGAGACCGAAGCAACGATGATGACGTCGTCGCGCTCCAACAGCGACCGCGTCGCGGAATGACGCATGCGGTCGATTTGTTCGTTTCGCGAGGATTCCTTTTCGATATACGTGTCGGTGCGCGGCACGTAGGCCTCGGGCTGGTAATAGTCGTAGTAGGAAACGAAGTATTCGACCGCGTTGTCGGGAAAGAAGTTCTTGAACTCGCCGTAGAGCTGGGCGGCGAGCGTCTTGTTGGGCGCAAGGATCATGGCGGGGCGCTGGGTTGCCTCGATCACCTTGGCCATGGTGAACGTTTTGCCCGAGCCCGTGACGCCAAGCAGCACCTGATCGCGTTCGCTCTGCTCGATGCCCGCAACCAATTCGGCGATCGCAGCGGGTTGATCGCCTTGGGGAACGAAATCCGACTTGATATCGAGCGCGATGCCGCCTTCGGTTTTTTCCGGGCGCTCGTAGCGGTTGGGCACGTAGATCGGCATTTCGGTGCCGGCCACCAGCGGATGCCCGTCGATCAGGGGTTGCGGCGCCTCGGCCATGCCCGGCGGCCGCACCACCGGATGCGTTTCGCCCGTGACGCCACGTGGTTCAGCCCGGCTGCCAAAGGTGTTTATGCTTCGTGCCATGACAATGAATATGACGGCTCGATCCGCCGCTGGCTAGGGTGAGCGGTGGTCAATTCTCATGCAGTAACGATGGCCGACAACAGGAAGCGGCGCAGCCAGTCGAGGGCGGCAGGCGAGAGGCCCTGACCCAGATGTAGGCTTTCGGCGCTCGTCTTAAGTTCTATGCGAGGCGTCTGGCCGGCTCGCGGCCGATTGATATAGACACCCTCGATATCGGCGAGCTTCAGGCGCTCGGGCGCCGGCGGTGCAATGGTCCAACTTGGCGGTCCATAAATCAGCTGGTCGTGGCTTACAACGGCGCGCCGGCAGCGCTGAATACCATTGAAAAAGACGACAGCTGCGATCGCGGCCAAGACCAGAGCGTTAATCTGAAACAAGATGTTGGTTATAAAAAATGGAGAGACGAGCAGAAATACCGACCCTACAATAAGGATGGTCTGCCAAAGACGATGTGGCCGATGAGGCCAGATGGTGACAGCGAGCATTTCGCCTTCATCGCCGATCCGACGCTGGACTTGCAGCTCGCGCGGCACGGGTTCGCCCGTGTCGTATAGATCGGCGAGATTGTGACTGCGGGCGAGGTCCCGGAGTGGCCGGTTGAAGACCTTCGCCTTGGTCAAGAACGCGTCATTTCCGTTGCGGTCCTCGATAACAGAAAGCCCGAACAAATTGGCCACGCTCACAAGAGCCGAGCGCGGCGGCGGGTCATTGCTGGTGATCAGCAACGGCAATGACAATGACGGGTTAGGATGCGTCAATTCGACGATGTGGAGGATGCGGTCGAAGGGTCCGCTGTTTATCAGTCGTTTGCGCAATTGGATCCCCTGGAACGCCGAATAGGGGGCCGACCAATCGACGTTGCGCAACCAGCGCCTGTCTTGGACCACCACGCCATCTTCGCCAAAGCGCACCCGACGCCTGCGCATCAGGCCGTAGAGCGACATGGCTATCATGACAAGGCCAGAAAGCGCCGGCACGAGCATAAACATCTTGATGCGGATAGGGGCGGCGGCAAAGCTTGCGATCAAGGCGAGTGAAATAAGAAACCACATCACCGCCAAGAGCAGCTTCATCAGCATCGGACCGCGCGCTGGATGAATCTCCGCAATTGTCGGCAGCTTCACCAAGTCGATGCTGAGTTGGCCTGCCAGAATTGCTTCATCCCAGCCGAGATACCAAAACATTTAAACCTCGATAGGAAACAGTGTTCGACCGCTTGCTGGTCATAGTCTAGCACGAGTTATGCAAGCACCAGATCACCGTGTCGTTATGAGGGTGGCGGCCAACTGCCCGCTCGATCGACCAGCCGCCTCATGCGAGAGCACGCGTGCGCCGTATCCGATGCTCTACCGCGCCCCGCCATGACAGATGGCCGGGCGCGGCAAATGTGACGTGTCAGCTAAGTGTCAGCTACAATCCCTTGGCGACATTGCCCACGAGCAATACGACATAGGCTATCAAAGCGAGCCACAGAATATTCCCGCTCACGAATGGGATCGGAATGAGCATGCCGATCACTGCCAGCAGGAAAAGCACGAGGGAAACAACAAAAATTGGAAATGTCGGTGCGCTCAAATTCACGATCACGTCTCCTTGGTTGTCAGCGTGCCGCGGCTTGGCGATTCTGCCGCCAACGGCGCTTGGGACTGGTTTGTGACGCTGATACGGGGTGGCGCCATTGCGCCGGGTGCATTATGTGAGCGACGGAAGGACTTAGCAATCCCGCCATTTTCAGCCCGCCAATTATCATCCATGACCTATAAACCGATTGGCAAAGGAATAATCAATGAATCCAATCAAGCGTTTCGGCTTGGGACTCGTATTGCTCGTCGCCGTCTTGGCGGCCGTGAGCTTTGCGTTGCCCCAGCACATTTCGGTCGCGCGCTCGCTGGTGATCAACGCGCCGGAGGCCGATGTATTTCCCTATCTGAACGACTACAGGAAATTCAACGAATGGTCGCCCTGGGCAGCCCGCGATCCCCAGGCCGTCTACACATTTGAAGGGCCAGCCCAAGGTGTTGGCGCTCGCATGACATGGAGCAGTGACAATCCGGAAGTTGGCTCAGGATCCCAGGAGATTACCGAGAGCGAACCCAACAGATATATCAAGGTCGCACTTGCCTTCGACGGTCAGGCCGGCGGCGAGGCCGACTTCACGCTGCAGCCATCGGGCGCGGGCACCAAGGTCACGTGGGGATTCTCAACAGATGTAGGCAACAACCCGATGATGCGTTGGATGGGCTTGATGTTCGACCGCTGGGTCGGCGCCGATTACGAGGCCGGTCTGGCGCGCCTGGAGCGGAGCATCGAGCAGGGCCGCTGAGGCGTCAGACGCCTTTGAGTGCGACACCTGCCGCCAGCAAAGCCCATGCGACGACAGCCAGCCAATAAGCCAGCATGGCGACATTGCCGAAGCCCCCGCCGAGCAACCCGAGCGTACCGAATATGAAAAGCAGCACGGCTAATGAGCCGAGCGTTATCGAAACAAAAAAGACCCATTGTTTGGGAGGGGAAAGTCTCATCTCTATCGCCTCTCTACAGATGCGTTAAAGAGCCGGTGCCGCCGGCGTCGGTGGAACGTTTATTTGACCAAAGGGAAGGGGCCGCACGCCCACGCAGCAGCAGAGCGGGCGACACCAACCATAATTTGTCAGACGGTTTTGAACGCAACACCGGCGGCCAGAACGGCCCATGCGATCATGGCGAACCAATATGCGAACATGCAGGTTGCCATAAAGCCAATGGTGAAGATGCTGACGAAGTACATCAGCAACGCGAAGATCCAGATTGCCATAGACAGCCGAAAAACCATCTTGGTTGGAGGAGTAAGTCCCATTTTTGATATTGCCTCCCTGTTCGATTCGAAACGCGCGACCCTAGCATGTCGCATGGTTTCGCATAAAGGTCTGCGATGGGCCCTCATTCAGCGCCGGACAAAATGACTGACGCGAAACCGATTGAGCGATTGTTCGTCTGCCTCGGCGCGCAAAAAGCGGGCACGACGTGGCTGGCGCGCGTCTTGGCCCGCCACCCCGATATCTTCATGACGCCTGTCAAAGAGATCCACTATTTCGATCACATCCAGGGCCTGACCCAGCATCTGAGCGATCGCAAGCGTCGCTCCCGCCGCCGCAAGTATCATCAACGGCGCTGGACCCAGTTGCACCGCTGGGCGCAATACCGCGATCAACGCGACTGGTACCTCGACTACATGAAAGATCCGATCGACGATGACTGGTACCGCGCCTTGTTTCGCGAGCGTCTGGGTCGCGCCTTCGCGGGCGAGGCGACGCCCGAATACGCGCTGATCGGGCAAGAGGGCTTCGCCCATCTCAAGCGTTTGGCCCCCGACGTGCGGCTGCTTTACATCGTGCGCAACCCGGTCGAACGCGCCTGGTCGCAGATCCTGCACCATTGCCGAAAGACTGGAACGGACGCCTCGGCGCTGACGTTCGAGGAATTTACCGCGCTGACGGAGGCCGCGTCATTCAAGGCCCATGGCGATTATGCCGCCGCCTTGAGCGGGCTCGACGGCGTGTTCGATGCCGACCAGATCGCGGTCGAATTTTACGAGGACATCCATGCCGACCGCCAAGCGGGGCTAAAACGCATTTGCGGCTTTATCGGTATCGATGCAGCCGATGCGCCACTCACCGATTTGGAGCGCCGATACAATCCATCGCAGCGCGCATCCATTCCAACGAATTTCCGCGATCAGCTGCGGCGCCAATTCGCCTCAACGGCACAAGCGATGGAAAAGCGCCTCGGGCGCATCCCGCAGGACTGGCGCGACGAGTTCTCCAAGGCCTAAACGAACCCGGACCGAGCCTGAGTTTCAATCTGGCCCGCCAATGGTCGAGGCCGGAAGACGCGGCATAGGTTGGGTGAGTTTTCCCGAGAAAAGCGGGAGGAGGAACCGTGCCGGCCCCCGTTCCGGCATCGGATCCTCCTCCCTTTAATTCCGCCGCGGGGAGGCGTACGCGCGGCGGATGTGTCGCCAAAATCCCAGCGTCACCGCACACATAGCCGCAAAGAAAAGCGCCATCGCCGCAAGTGCACCCATGCGGTTGTTGGCGTTTGTTCCAAGCGGCGTATAAGCCGGCCGTGATTGGCTTAATTGGGCAACCTTCAAGCCGGCAGATTTCGAAGAAGAAGAAGACAAAGATCGAGATGGCGTGTTGGATTGAAGCGGTGCGATTGCGAATTTGCCGCCATCGCCACGTCCATCGATCGTTGTTTGTAACGACGTCGACCCCCGGGTTGCGCCTGTTGGCTGTCCCATGGTGTCTGACTGATGGTGCGCCAGCAAAACATCGGCGCCCGAAGGCGCTGGCCATGCTTGACGTGAATCGATAAGGGCCAATCCATATACGGCAAAGAAAATAAGAAGACCGGTGACGAAATCAGCCGCTGTGTCGCGGATGAGTTTTGTCGAGCGGTAAACTCTCATTAACTTGCCTCGGATTGCCGGTTCATCGAGAAGCATCATAATTAACCATCCTTTTTAGGCGCTTGTTGGCCGAGAATAAGGCCCGCGCGGACCAATTTTGTGTCTACCCCGCCCCATATATGGCGGTATTGTGAAGAGTGGCTGTTTGGCGGTACGCGACCAGATCTAAGCGGTGCCCGATGACCCGCCGGCAAAGACCAAGCGGCGCGAACCCAAATAGTTGAAAAAGAGAGCGAGCACCGAACCCGCTGCCAGGGCGGCGAGCGGCATCATGCCCGGAACGGTGTAGAGGAGGATCGTATAGGCGGTGAAATTGAGCGCCGCGCCGAGACCGTTGACGCCGGCGAAGCGGCTCCACTCGGCAAATCGTCTGGGATCGCGCGAGCCGAATGTGTGGCGCCGGTTGAGCGCCCAAGTCAGCGTCAGCGCAACGAGGATTGAAACAACCCGAGCGCCGATGATAGCATTTGGGTAGAGCGCCAAAAGGGCTGTGAGCACGCTGGCATCCGCCACAAAACCGATCGCTCCCACGGCGCAAAACCGCAAGAATCTCGACAGGTCTGCCTGAGGCTGGGCTGCTGCACGCATCAGGATTTGCCGGCGACCGCCTGAAGGTCCAGATAGCGCATGCGTTTGGCTTCGCGCCGGCCTTGGCTGATGGATTCGACCACGAGACCGCATCCAAGGCTCATGAACCCGAGCTGCATGATGCCGCTAGCAAGCACCGCGCTCGGCAGTCGCGGCACCAGGCCGGTTTGCAGATAGGTGTGGACGATGGGCAGGCCGAGCGCCAGCGCCGCCGCTATCAGGGCAAAGGCGATTGCGCCGAAAAATCGGAACGGATTGAGCTCTTTGTAGAGCATGACGATCGTCGCCATGATGCGCAGTCCGTCGCGATAGGTGTTGAGCTTACTTTCAGATCCCTCGGGCCGGGCGCCATAAGGCAGCGCGATTTCCGCCGTTGCAATCTTGAGGTCAAGGGCATGCACGGAGAGTTCCGTTTCGATCTCGAACCCCGATGACGTGACAGGAAACGACTTGGCGAAACGCCGCGACAGCACCCGGTAGCCCGAGAGAATGTCGCTGAATCCAGGACCGAACAGCGTCGCGACGATGCGGTTGAACAGCTGGTTGCCAAACTGATGGCCGCGCCTGTAGGCCTCGCCGCCGCCGTCGCGCGTGCCCACGACCATGTCCAAATTGTTTGATGCCAGCGTATCGATCAACGTGCCGGCCGCGGTCGGATCATAGGTGGCGTCGCCATCGGCAAGCACATAAATGTCGGCGTCGATGTCGGCCAGCATACGCCGCACGACATTGCCCTTGCCCTGATGGGCCTCCGAGCGCACGAGCGCGCCGGCCTTGGCCGCATTGGCGCGCGTCGCATCCGTCGAATTGTTGTCGTAAACGTAGATCTTCGCGGCCGGCAGTGCCTTCTGAAAACCCTCGACGACCTTGCCGATCGCGGCCTCCTCATTGTAGCAGGGCAGCAGCACGGCGATCGATTTGTTGCGCACCCACGAGGACTGCGGAAACAGCTCGTCAAGCTCTTCTTTTACGCGATCAAGCTTGGGCAAGGTTCTTACTCCTTGTGAAGACATTCGCAGTGTCCAGGTCTTGGACGGCGCGGTGCAAGATGAGCGTGAACAAGACGCCCATGGCGATGAAGCCAAGGGGGACGAGCGTCGCCCCGGCAACAGAGCGGGCGATGAGCGGCGTGAGCCAGACGCCGGCAAGGACCGTTTTCTCGTAAGGCAGAAAGCCGCGTTCGAGCCCGTGTGCTGCAAAGAAAGCCAGCGCCACGGCCAAAACCATCATGTCGTAATCGAGCACGTAGGGCGTCGCCAGCAGGCTCGCGGTCGCCAGCCCCGCCGCTTTCAATGCGAAGGCGGCTTGCGAGCGCCACAACCAGGTGAGACTGCCCGCCGCAAAGACCGCACACAGGCCCTGGAGCCCATAGGCCAGCCCCGTCGATGCGCCCCAACTGCGCGCGGCGGAAAATGCGCTTTGGATCTTTTGCCAGCCCGTACCGCCCGCCTCCAGCACGTGATCGCGGGTGAAGCTGGTGCTCTCGCCAAAGGCGACCCAGGTATCGGACCCAAACACCAGGAACGATAAACCCGCTGCCGCCAACACCGTTGCCGCAGCGGCGCCGAAGCTTTGCCAGCGGCCGGTCGCGGCCAGCACAAGCGGAATGAGCACGCCGAATTGCGGTTTGTAGGCGAGCAAGCCGATCAATAGACCGGCCAAAAGGGGCTTGCGGTCGAGCAGAACGAGCGCGCCGCCAAGCAGTGCGGCCGTCAGGAAACCGTTCTGGCCATGGCCGATATTGACGAAGACGGCCGGATAGGCGAGCGCCACCAGCATGACGAGCGCATATCCTTGAACGGGCACGATGGCGCGCATGGCGGCGAGATAGCCCGCAAGGGTCGTGACCATCCAAAGAGCGAGCGCCAGACCATAAGGGAACATGGCCAGCAATGCCGCCACGCCGAGGAAAATCGGCGGATAATGCCAGCCGTAAAAGGGAACGTCGCGGCCACCGAAGGCCTTGCGCTGGGCCGCATAGTGCTGGGCTGGGTCGTAGGAGGCCTCAGGCGCACCTTCGAGCACCAGCCGGCCTGCCGACCAGACGTTCGAGAAATCGGTGCCGATCGGCTTGGCGTTGCGGTCGATCAGGCCGTCGGCGAGGGCGACCCAAATTATGATCGCGGCCGCTGCCAGTCCAAGCATAATGAGCGCATATGCCCGCACCCGCTCGTCGGTCAGCCAACTGCCGCTGCGTATGGATTCAATCATGGAACTGCCGCGCCGTCGTCGTCTACGATTTGCGGCTCCACTTTATGAACGCACGCATTAAGGCCCGCTTAACGCTTTGCCGAAAGCAGGCGTCAGCTCATACGCTCAACCCCCATAGCGTTGGGGACGTTATGCGTGCGGGCTAGAATCGGCTCGGAAAAACCTCTGATTCCCGGTGTTTCTCACGATGACTTGAGCGCGACTTGTCACGGCCGGCAGGTAACACCAAATCAATGAATGTCGATTATGCTTAGCAATTGCTGAATGGGGGGTGGTTCGCGCAATGGAGCCCGTTTATGAAAGCCTCGCCTGTTCATCTCGTCTTCGGCAACGATGCCCTCTCCGGCCACGAGCAAGTCGTCTTTGCCTCTGACGAAGCGACCGGCCTCAAAGCGATCATCGCTATTCACTCCACTGCACTGGGCCCGGCCATGGGCGGCACCCGCATGTGGACTTACGATTCCGAAGCTGCCGCGCTGAAAGACGTGCTCAATCTGGCGCGCGGCATGACTTACAAGAACGCCCTTGCCGATGTCGGCTTCGGTGGCGGCAAGGCAGTTATCTTGAGCGATGGGGAAAGCGGCAAGTCGCCGGCCCTGTTGCGCGCCTTTGGCCAGCACGTCGAGCGTTTGGCGGGCTGCTTTATCACCGCCGAAGACGTGGGCATATCGGTGGCCGATGTCGAGGAGATGCGCAAGGAAACGCGGCATGTGCGCGGCATTGCCGAGGGACGGATTGGCGACCCGTCGCCACACACGGCCTTCGGCGTCTACAGGGGTATCGCCGCAGCCCTCGAACACCGCCTCGGCATCAGCAAACTGCGCGGCGTGAGCGTCTGCATCCAGGGCCTCGGCCATGTGGGCATGGCGCTCGCCGAACTGCTGCATGATGAAGGCGTCGAGCTTCTCGTCGCCGACATTCGCGATGATGTGGTCAAGGACGCCTGCGAACGCCTCGGCGCCAAGGCAATTGCAAGCCAAGGCGCCCACGCAGCCGACTGCGACGTCTTTGCGCCTTGCGCCTTGGGCGCCGTCTTGAGCCAACGCTCGATCCCCGAAATTCGCGCCGGTATTGTCGCGGGCGCCGCCAACAACCAGCTGGAACGCCCGGGCGATGGCGAGTTCTTGAGGGACTGCGGTATTCTTTACGCGCCCGATTATGTGATCAACGCCGGGGGCGTTATCTCGATCTCCCACGAGGGTCCGGATTTCGAACTGGGCTTCATGCGCCGGGACGTGGTGCGTATCGGCGAGACTCTCTCGCTCATCTTCCGGCGCGCCGAGCGAGAAGATAGCTCGACATCTAGCATTGCCGATGCGATGGCGGAGGAAAAGCTCAGAGCAGCCAGCCGGCACATGGCGGTCTGCTAGTCGGCATCTTATCCTTGGCCCCCGTGCGGGCATGTCCAGCGCCTTTTGCTTGCCAATGCCGCCAAGCGGCGCTACCTCCCGTTGCGGAGCCAAGCAAATGGAATTTTTCTCTAAAAATCTGGCGCGCGTGAAGCCCTCGCCGACCATCGCCGTCACCAACAAGGCGCGCGAGCTGAAGGCCGCCGGCCACGACGTCATCGGCCTTGGCGCCGGCGAGCCCGATTTCGACACGCCCGACAATATCAAACAGGCGGCGATCGACGCCATAAACCGCGGCGAGACCAAATACACCGCCGTCGACGGTACGCCCGAACTCAAGCGCGCGATTTGCGCCAAATTCAAGCGCGAGAACGGCCTCGACTACGCGCCGGCCCAGATCAATGTCGGCACCGGCGGCAAGCAGGTGCTCTACAACGCATTGTTGGCGACACTCAATCCTGGCGACGAGGTGATCATTCCGGCGCCCTATTGGGTAAGCTATCCCGACATCGTGCTGCTGGGCGGCGGCGAACCGGTGGCAGTCGAGACGCCCATCGAGGACGCCTTCAAGCTGACGCCTGAGGCACTGGACAAAGCAATCACGGCGAAGACCAAGTGGCTGATATTCAACTCGCCGTCGAATCCGACCGGCGCCGCCTACACGAGGGACGAGATCAAGGCGCTCACCGACGTCCTGGTTGGGCACGAACACGTCTGGGTCTTGACCGACGACATGTATGAGCATCTCACCTATGACGGGTTTGCCTTCACCACGCCCGCCCAGGTGGAGCCGAAGCTCTACGACCGCACGCTCACCATGAACGGCGTCTCGAAGGCCTACGCCATGACAGGCTGGCGCATTGGATATGCGGGCGGTCCCGAAAGCCTGATCGCGGCGATGCGCAAGATTCAGTCCCAGTCGACCTCAAACCCCAGCTCGATCAGCCAGTGGGCCGCGGTGGAGGCGCTCGATGGACCACAAGATTTCATCGCCGAGCGCGCCGGCGTCTTTAAGGGGCGGCGCGATTTGGTGGTCGCCATGCTGAACCAGGCCGAGGGCCTCGACTGCCCGACGCCCGAAGGCGCTTTCTATGTTTATCCATCGTGCAAGGGATGCATGGGCAAGACGACGCCCAAGCGCGCCAAGCTCGAAACGGACGAGGACTTTGCCACCGCGCTGCTCGAAGAAGAAGGCGTCGCCGTGGTGCATGGCGCGGCCTTTGGTCTCTCGCCCTTCTTCCGCATCTCCTATGCGACATCGAACGAGTTGCTGGAAGAAGCCTGCCAGCGCATCCAACGCTTTTGCGCCGCCCTCGATTGAGCCACCGCAGGCCTCAGGACGCAAGTTGCGCTTTGAGCTTGGCGTTTTCAGCCTCGAGTTCGGCGATGCGCGTCATCAGGGTTTCGCTCACTTGGGCAATTTGTTCGCCGTCCAGCCGCGGCGTGATGTGCTGCGAACAATTGACGTCCCATGCCTCGATGGCGATCACGAGCGCACGCTCGGGACGTCCCGCATAATCACTGTCCGTCAGGCTCTCGAGCAGCTCCGCGTCATCCTCGACGAAGCGGGCTCGGCCCCACATCTTAATGCGGTGCCGGTTGGGATAGTCCATGAAAAACAGCGCGATTTTGTCATTTTCGTTCAAGTTTCCAAGCGTGATGTATTGCCGGTTGCCGGCAAAATCGGCAATGGCGAGCGTTTGGTCGTCGACAATTTTGACGAAGCCCTTCGGTCCGCCGCGATGCTGGATATAGGGTTGGCCGGCGCTGTTGGTGGTGGCGACATAGAAGCTGTCGCGCTCGGCCAGATAGGCGCGCAGATCATCCGTGATTCTGTCCGGCCAATCGCGCTTGTCGGCCATGGTCTGGTAGCCTTTGCGAGAGCCGCGCTTTTCCTGCTCGCTCTTAACCGTGGGCGTAAATGCGATGTCGGATACGTATCTGCTCATGTTATCTTGTCCTTTGAGGGCTACATGGCGTTTGTATCGCGGATGTCCAAGGACCACTCTTAGCCCATATTTGATGTCATGAGCATGCGGCACACGAAACCTTGATCGCGCGTGCACTTGTGCTGGCCTCCGGTGCTACAATTTCATTCTATTGTCGGGGCAACTTGAACAGAAACAACAGACAGGTATCGCCAGTGACGTCACGTCCACACCAACGGCTCGACTGGTTTAAGCAGATGGCGATCGTTGCCGCGGTAGCCGCGGGTCTGCTCACCGGCACGCCAGCCCTTGGGCAACATGTCTCGCTGGTGCGCGTCGAGGCGGTTCGCTATGAGCCGCTCAGTCAGACAGTTCCAATCATCGGCCGGCTGATTTCGCTCAATTCAGGCGACGTGGCAGCCCGTGTCGCCGGACCGATTGAGAGCGTTACGGTCAGGGTCGGAGACCGCGTCATCAAAGGACAGGTCGTCGCGGTGCTGGACAGCGAAACGTTCAAGGCGGACCGCGATCTGGCGCAAAGCGAACTCGAGGAGGCGCAGGCCGAGCACAAAACCTGGGTTGCCGAGCTGGAGCTCGCCAAGATGGACCTGCGCCGTCAGCAAGGCCTACGCAAATCAACGGCTTTCTCGCAAGCACGCTTCGAGGATGCGGAAACAAAGGTGACCGTTGCCGCCGCCAAGGTTGCCCGTGCGCTTGCCAACGTCGCCATAAAGAATGCCGCACTCAAGCGTAAGGTTCTCGACGTCTCTTACGCCGAAGTGCGCGCGCCATTCGATGGCGTGGTGGTGCGCCGCCATGCCGATGTCGGCACATTTGTCGACAGGGGCGAAAACGTCGTGAGCGTCATTGGCGACACGAACCTCGAAATCGAAGCCGAGGTCCCATCGCAGCGGCTCTCCGGTCTGGAGGCCGGGCGTTCGCTGCGGGTTGTTCTTGACGACGGCAGCAAACACATGGCGCGCGTGCGTGCCGTCTTGCCCTCGGAAAATCCTTTGACGCGCACCCGCACGGTGCGCTTCAAACCGGAATTCGACGGCAGGAAACGGCAGCTCGCCCATTCCCAATCCGTCAGCATCGACATTCCCATCAGCGCCGACCGCCGGGTTCTGACGGTCCATAAGGACGCCATACTGAAACGCCGCGGCAGCGACCTGGTCTATGTGGTCGACAAGGGCGTCGCCGAACCGCGCACCATTCAGCTCGGCGAGTCCATCGGCAGCCGCCTGGAGGTTCTTAGCGGTTTGAAGGTGGGCGACGAAGTCGTCGTGCGCGGCAACGAGCGCCTTCAGCCCGGCGCAAAAGTGCGTGTCGATAAAGGCGCTTCATGAATTTGATTCGTACTGCCATCGATCGCCCAAGCGCCGTCATCGCCGTCGTGCTGATGGTGGTGATGTTCGGCATCGTTGCCCTGCAGACTATCCCGATTCAACTGGCGCCTGACGTCAACAGACCCATCATCACGGTCACGACGATGTGGCCGGGGGCGGCTCCTGCTGAAATCGAACGCGAGATCACCATCCGCCAAGAAGAGGTGCTCAAGGGCATCGGTGGACTGAGCGAGATCACGAGCAGTTCCGAGCAGGGACGCGCCCGCATTCGGCTTGAATTCGATGTCGCCACGCAAATGGACCGAGCGCTGCTGTTGGTCTCCAACCGCCTCGACCGGGTGACGGGATATCCCGTCGAAGCCGACGAACCAAACCTAAAATTGGCCGGCGCCGAGGACAATCCGATCGCGTGGTTCATCATCACCCGCACGCCCGGCAACGAACAGCCGATCCATGAATACGGCGACTTTGTCGAAGACGTCGTCAAGGACCGCATCGAACGCGTCGTCGGCATCGGCGAGTTCAACGCCTATGGCGGCAGCGAACGCGAAATCGAGGTCGTCATCGAGCCGTCGCTGCTTGCCCGTTATGGTCTGACGGTCTCGGAGGTCTTGGCGTCCTTGCGTCGTGCCAATGCGGCCATCAGCGCCGGCGACGTCGACGAGGGCAAGCGTCGTTATGTCGTGCGCACGGAAGCGGAACTCAACACGCTGGATGCGGTCCGCAATGTCGTGCTGCGGTCTGTGCGCGATCAGGCAACCGGCCGTCTGGCGCGCGTCGTAATCTCAGACGTGGCGCGCGTCGGCTTTGCCTACAAGGAGCCCACCTCGAAGATCCGCCTGTTGGGCGAGGCAGCCATCGCCTTCAACGCAACACGCGAGACGGGCGCGAATGTGATTGAAACCATGGCCGGAATCGACGAGGCCGTGCGCGAGCTCAACGAGATGCAGGTGCCCTCGCAGGGGCTGAAGCTGATCCAGGTTTACGACGAGACGGTTTACATCAATTCGTCGGTGCAGCTCGTGCGGCAGAACATCTGGGTCGGCGGAACTCTTGCTGCCATTGTCTTGCTGCTGTTCCTGCGCTCGTGGCGGGCGACCTTGATCGTTTCGCTGGCTATTCCCGTTTCCGTCATCGGTTCGTTCGTCGCCATGGCGGCACTCGGCCGCTCTCTCAACGTCATATCGCTTGCCGGTATTGCCTTTGCCGTCGGCATGGTCGTCGACGCCGCCATCGTCGTGCTGGAGAACATCTACCGCTTCAGGGAAGCGGGAAAATCTGCGCCCGTGGCCGCCTATGAGGGCACCAGACAGGTTTGGGGCGCCGTTTTCGTCTCCGCGCTCACAACGGTCATGGTGTTCATTCCAATTCTCATCATGCAGCTGGAGGTGGGTCAGCTCTTTCGCGACATCGCGGTCGCGATATCGGTTTCAGTGCTGTTGTCGCTGGTCGTATCGATCACCGTGCTGCCGGCTCTGGCCAGTCGATTGCTGGCCGATCCCAAGCCGCGCAATGGCCGCCCCGTCATCCTGGAGTGGTTGAAGCGCCTGCCGCTGCCGGCAAACGTCGATGCGATCGTCGCGCCTTATCTCAAGACCAAAAAACGCCGAAAGAAAGCACCCAATCCCCTGCAGCTGATCATCGCTTGGCTTCCGCTCGACGCGCTCGACCGCCTTGCGGCGGATTTCGTCGCCCTCGTTATCGACTTCACCAAGCGTATTACACGCGACCGGCGTTCGGCGCTCATCGTTGTCTCATCGGTCTCGATCATCGCCACCATCGGAGCCTGGGCGTTTCTTCCCAAGCTCGAATATTTGCCCGACGGCAACCGAAACCTGATGTTCGGTATCGTCTTGCCGCCGCCTGGTTACAATCTTGAGACCACCACGGAAATCGCCAAGCGCATCGAAGCCAAAATCAGGCCCGCTTGGAAGACCGTATCGGGCGAGGAAGCAGGCCCCGACGGTTCGCCCAAGATCGATAGGTTTTTCTTCGTTGCGACGCGGGCCTCGACCTTTCTTGGCGCCGCCGCGGTCGATCCGGCCAGGGCGCACGAGTTGAAGGACGTGCTCGCCAAGCCTGTCTTCGACGAACCAGGTACGTTCGCGATCATCAATCAGCTGTCTATTTTCGGCAGCGGCTTGGGTGGCGGCCGCAAAGTCGAGCTCGACATATCGGGACCCGAACTCGAGGATGTTTTGGGCGTCGCCCTCGAGGCCGCCGGCCTGATCACGACAGCTCTGCCGCTTACGGAGGGCAATCAGTTTCGTCCCAATCCTGGACTTGAGCTCGGCGCGCCGGAGGTGCGTATAACGCCGAACCGCACGAAGTTGGCCGACAACGGCGTGACGGCGCGCGAACTGGGCGAAGCGGTCGATACCTTCAACGATGGCATGCGCGTGGTCGAGGTGACCGTTGGCAACGACCGTCTCGATCTGACGCTGAAGGGACCCCAGCACGACATCAGTTCGACCCAGGGCATCGCCAATCTGCCCGTCGTGACGCAAGGCGGCCAGATCGTGCCGGTCTCCTCAATGGCCGACGTCACGATCACTGCCGGACCGACCCAGATCCGCCATCGCGAGCGCTGGCGCACGGTGACGCTTGAAATCTTGCCCAAGCCCCAACTTGCACTCCAAGAGGCGATCGAAATGATCAGCGCCGAGGTGATTGCGCCCCTGCGCGCCAAAGGTCTGCCCGCTGGCGTCAAGCTTCAGATCTCGGGAACCGCAGACAAGCTGAGCCAGACTTGGTCAGCCATGGTGCGCGATCTTATCGTCGCCATCATCATTGTCTTTCTGGTGATGGCGATCCTGTTCGAGAGCTTCGTATATCCGTTGATCATTTTGTTGTCCGTACCGTTGGCGGCAGCCGGCGGCGTCGCTGGTCTGGCCATGCTCAACCTGTTCACTTACCAGCCGCTCGACATGCTGACCTTGCTCGGCTTCGTCATCTTGATCGGCATCGTCGTCAACAACGCCATTCTTCTGGTCCACCAGACACTGATTCACCTGCGCGAAGACGGCATGAAACCCGAGGCAGCCATCATCGAGGCCACCCGAAACCGCATCCGCCCGATCTTCATGTCGACGCTCACATCCGTGTTCGGCATGTTGCCGTTGGTGCTCATTCCCGGTGCGGGGTCCGAGCTCTATCGGGGCCTGGGCTCGGTGGTTGTCGGCGGCTTGTCGTTTTCGGCTCTGCTGACGCTCCTCATCGTGCCGCCGATGCTGACGCTGGTTGTGGGCGCGTTGGAGTCCAAGACGCCCAAGCGCATGACCAAGCGTACGGCCAAGACCCATGCGGCGCCTGCCGAATGAGTCGAATTGCCGGTTCCACCGTTGCGAGACAAGGGCAGGGATCATCCCACAATCGCGATCTAATGCGCTGATATCATGAATGAAAACCAAAGCATCCGGCTCGCCGACACGCGGACGATGGGCTTTGCCGAATACGGCGCTGCCGAGGGTGCGCCGGTGTTCGCGCTGCACGGCACGCCGGGCTCGCGTTTCATGTTTCAGTTGTCTGATCGCCACGCGCGAGAATTGGGCCTGCGGCTTATCGCGCCGGAGCGGCCCGGTTGCGGGCTCTCGAGCTTGCAGCCCGGCCGCAGCTTGACGGACTGGGCACGCGATATCGCCCAACTGGCCGATCACCTGGGTATCGCGGCCTTCGCGCTCGTCGGCGTCTCCGGTGGCGGGCCCTATACGGCCGCCTGCGCCGCCCATTTGGGCGAGCGCGTCACGCACGCGGCTCTGGTTTCACCCGTAGGCCCCATCGCCCATGACGCGGTGGCCTCCCGATTGTCGCGTTTTCAACGGCTTATTTTTATCGACACCGCGCGATCGAGCTGGCGGAATTCGATGATGTTCCGCGCCATGCGCTGGAACATCGTCAATGCGCCGACGATTGCCCTTCAGGCGGTGATTGCGCGGGGAGCGCCCTCCGACAGGGCAATTCTGCGGCAACCGCACGTCGCCGCCAATTTGGTGGAGAGCCTGGTCGAGGGCGTGCGTGGTGGTGTGGATGGTTGTGTGCAGGATCTGCGGCTGTTTTCGGAACCCTGGGATTTCGACGTCAGGCAAATCACGGCCCATTGCCGGCTCTGGCAAGGGCAAGCCGATACGATCGTGCCGCCCTTCGCGGCCGAGATATTGGCGGGCCTCATTCCAGGTTGTGATTTTACGAGTTTGCCGGCCGGCGGCCACTACTGGGTGTTCGATCACTTTACCGACGTGCTCGGTTGGATCGCGGCGCCGGGGGCCAGGCAAGCAGCCTGATAAAGAACGCCTCCACCCCAGCGCGCAGTGCCGGCAATGCCGAGTTGCCGCTGATCGATATTTCCGAAATGTCCGCTGCATTAGCAAAATTGGCAAGAAAACTTGCCAGAGCCGATTCCAGTTGCAACGATGTTGTCAGCCCATGCCGCCTTCAGATGCGGCGTGCTTAGAGAAAAGCGTTAGAATGGGAGGAACACATGGGCGAGGTAAGCAACCAAAATGGAAATAGTCCCCGATGCATTGCGCTGGTCGGCCCCTATTTGAGCGGCAAAACGACGCTGCTCGAAGCGATCATGGCGCGCACAGGGGCCATAGGACGGCAAGGCAGCGTCAACGAAAAAAACACCGTCGGTGACGCTTCACAGGAAGCCCGCGACCACGGCATGAGCGTCGAGTTGAACGCGGCGCAAATCGAATTTCTTGGTGACAGCTATACTTTTGTTGATTGCCCAGGCTCGATCGAGTTCCGCTACGACGCCGATGCAGCGCTGACGGGCTGCGATGCGGCCGTGGTGGTCTGCGAGGCCGACAACAAGAAAATCGCGGCCCTCCAGCTGATCTTGAAGCAGCTCGAAGACCGCGGCATTCCTCACTTTTTGTTTTTGAACAAGATAGACAAGGCCGAGGGGACGGTGCGCAGCGTTCTTTCAGCCCTGCAACCGGCCAGTTCGAGACCGCTCGTGCTGCGCCAGATTCCGATTTGGGAAAATGAGATCGTCACCGGCTTCGTCGATCTCGCCTTGGAACGCGCCTTTGTTTACCGCGAGCATCAGCCGAGCGAAGTGATCGAGTTGCCCGAGACGATCTCCGACCGCAAATCCGAAGCGCGTTACTCGATGCTAGAGCAGCTTGCCGATTACGACGACGAGCTGATGGAACAGTTGCTCGAAGACCTCGAGCCGCCCAAAGACAAGGTGTTCGACGATCTGGGCGTCGAGCTTCGCGAAGGTCATATTTGTCCCGTCTTGCTGGGCTCGGCCGAAAACGGCAACGGTATCTTGCGTCTCCTGAAGGCGCTGCGCCATGAAGCCCCTTCCGTCGACCAAACGGCAAAGCGGCTGGGAGTAGAGGCGGCGCCCTCCTGCATCCAGGTGATGAAGACCATCCACACCGCCCATGGCGGCAAGCTCTCGCTGGCGCGTGTTTTGACCGGCGAACTCACCGATGGGGCCTCGTTGTATGGCGCAGCCGACGACGAACGCGCATCCGGACTTTTCACGCTGCTGGGTCACGAGCCGAGCAAGGGCGGTTCGGGCAAGACGGGCGATACGGTCGCCATCGGAAGGCTCGATTCGGTCAAGACCGGCGACACGCTAAGCCTCGAAAAGGGGGCGTCCGTCAAAATAGAAGTGCCGCCGCCGCCGCGGCCCGTTTTCGGCAAGGCCATAGCTGCCAAGGAGCGCAAGGACGAGGTCAAGCTGACCTCGGCGCTGGCGCGGATCATCGAGGAGGATCCCTCCATTGGGCTGGGTCACAATCAGGATCTGGGCGAGTTGGTGCTGTGGGGGCAGGGCGAAATGCATCTGCGGGTCGCGCTCGAGCGGTTGACGCGCAAATACGGCATTGCGGCCGACACCCATGCCCGCCAGGTGCCCTACAAGGAGACCATCCGCCGGCAAATGGAAGTGCGCGGCCGCCACAAGAAGCAGTCGGGCGGCCACGGTCAATTCGGCGATGTGGTGGTCGACATCAAGCCATTGCCGCGCGGGGCGGGCTTTGAGTTCTCCGACAGCATCACCGGCGGCGTCGTGCCGAAGCAATACATTCCATCCGTCGAGGCCGGCATAAGGGACTATCTGGGGTCGGGCCCGCTCGGCTTTCCCGTCGTGGACGTCGCGGTCAATTTGAAGGACGGCTCCTTCCACAGCGTCGATTCATCGGACATGGCGTTCCGTACCGCAGGACAGATTGCTATGCGCGAGGGCATGCCGCAGTGTCATCCGGTTCTGCTCGAGCCGATCATGGCGGTTGAGATTGCCGTGCCATCGGAGGCGACCGCCAAAATCAACGGCATCATATCGGCCCGGCGTGGCCAGATCCTGGGCTTCGACGGGAGGCCCGGCTGGCAGAATTGGGACCTGGTTCAGGCAAACATTCCAGAAAATGAGCTGGGCGACCTGATCATCGAGTTGCGCTCGGCGACGGCAGGTGTCGGAACCTTTAGCGCAAGTTTCGATCATCTGGCGGAACTGACCGGCAAGCTCGCCGATCAGGTGCTGGCCAGCCATGCCAGGGAAGCCGCTTGAGGCCTTGAAACCAAACGCCTGAGACGGTTGAGAAGTGCCGGGCATTTTGCTCGGCTTTTTTATTGCAACGCGACCGCAAACGAAAATAGGGGGCGCCCCGAAGGACGCCCCCTAATCAAGGAGGGTATATTTAAGTCAAATGTAGTCTAGGCTTTCTCTTCGCGGATCTGCGGCAGAAGCTCGTTCACACGGAGAACGATCTGCATCAGAACACCACCCAGAGCCAGCGCCGACCAGCCAAGGACAACAAAGCCCCAATGCAGCGGTGCTGAGAACAGCTCTTCCATGAACCAGAAAGCAT
>Ga0315336_1000815_pt1 | contig 73156 bp, 64 predicted proteins | sample ASW5metaG_FD_204512 | JGI IMG/M metagenome (GOLD analysis project Ga0315336, IMG submission 204512) | Ammonia-oxidizing marine archaeal communities from Monterey Bay, California, United States - ASW #5 | ecosystem: Environmental > Aquatic > Marine > Intertidal zone | place: USA: California... | reverse complement strand
AACGGTGATCGCTATGGACTTCAGCTAGACCGGCTGGTAGTGGGACAAGACTTTAACCCAGAGATTGGATTTCTTCGACGTGTAGCGTTCGAACGAAGTTTTGCCTCGGCTCGGTTTAGTCCACGACCTCAGATGATTACCGCGATTCGGAAATTGTCTTGGCAGGGGCAGCTGGATTACATCACGGATCGGACAGGAAGGCTTGAGACGCGTGAAGCGGGAGGGGCGTTTGGGATTGAATTTGAGAACAGTGATCGCTTTGATGCGAGCTACACAAACAGTTATGAGCGATTGACGCAACCATTTCGAATTTCACCAGAAGTCACTATTCCGGTTGGAAGCTACAGTTTCCAAGATGCCCGAGTGTCATTTGGGATGGCGCAACATCGGCGATTTTCCGGGACGTTAGCGGTGCAGTATGGAAGTTTTTTCGGTGGAGAGAAAACTAGCGTAGATTTTTTGAGTGGCCGACTCGAGTTAACGCCGAAGTTTTCGGTGGAGCCTGGTGTCTCGTTTAATGTTATAGAGCTTCCGGAATCACGGTTTACAACGCGACTGATTACGACACAAGCGGTTTACACAGTAACGCCGCTTATGTTTGTGAGTGCCTTGGTTCAGTACAACTCGAGCATGGATGCGGTGAGCACAAACTTGCGGTTACGGTGGGAGTATCAGTCAGGCAGTGAGTTGTTTATTGTCTACAATGAGCAGCGGGATACGTTAGTGCGTAGCTTCCCAGAGCTTCAAGGTCGGGCCCTCATTATTAAGATTAATCGATTATTTCAATTTTGAGGTGGTATGAAATGAAGAATAGATTCTAGCGAATCTTAACTTCTGGTGATAACAAATGATCTTTGAACAGATTCGAACGGGAGGCGATCGAAACTTTGGGTACCTGCTAGCTGATCGTGATGCAGGACAAGGTGTTTTGATCGATCCATCATATTCGCCCGAGGTAGTTGTTAAGCGGGCTTTTCATCAGGGTATTTCGATTACCCATATCATCAACACTCACGGTCATTCAGACCATACAAATGGTAACGATCTTGCTTCAAAATTAACAGGAGCTTCTGTCACAGCTCACCCGGAATCGCCTACTACAGCAGATGTTCAGCTAACTAATGGTCAGAAAATCAAGATCGGTAAGCTGCAGTTAGAATGTCAGTACACGCCAGGTCATTGTGCTGATCACATCGTGCTCTACGAGCCTGAGAATAAAGTGCTTATTACAGGAGATCTGTTATTTGTTGGAAAAGTTGGTGGAACTAAGAATGATGACGATGCACGTGTCGAGTGGAAAAGCCTGCAAAGTTTAATCGAAACCATGCCTGATGAAGTTACGGTCTGGCCAGGTCATGATTACGGTGCTCGGCCAAGTTCAACAATTGGTTTGGAGAAAACCACGAACCCATTTCTGCGGTGTTCTGACGTGACCGCCTTTCTTCAGTTGAAGCATGAGTGGCCGAAAATTAAACAACAGCTTGGACTTGTGTAAACAACGGTTGTTCGGTCTATTCTATAAAATAGTCGTGGAGTGAAAAACCTCCATAGTTTTAGAAAGCCTCGGGGAGCTTTTTCTGAATCTCGTCTCGTCGTTGATGCGAAAATATCCGAGGGTTTATTTTTTGATCGGTCTCGTCGATAATTTCTAATCCAATCAGTTCTTCCATTACATCTTCTAGCGTGACAATTCCTGAAAACTGTCCGGATTTATCGATGACAGAAACGAGATGTTCCCGGCGTTCTAGAAATGTCCATAGGAGTTGATCGAGAGGAGTTGTACTAATTACAAAATGGATCGGCCGCATTAAGTTTTCAACCTTAACCTCAAACTGATCCTTGGCCATCGCAGTAAGGATGTCATTACGATGCACGAGTCCGACGATATCTTCAAGCTCCTTATCAAATACCGGAATGCGACTGTGGTTTAAAAGGCGATTGTTTTCAGAAGCTTGTTTTACTGTTGTTTGAGCTTCAAGTGCGAAAACCAGCTTTTGAGGCATAAGTATTTCTGCTGCCGTCTTTTTCTCCAGTGCGAGCACATTTGTGATCATTGTTACTTCATGTGGTTGAAAGTCTCCTGATCGGAGTCCAGCACCAACAAGAGTAAGCACCTCTTCGTCTGAGACTCGATATTCGTGTTTGCCTGACAAAATAAGTCGTGTAAGGAGTTGCGTAAGAGCCAAGATCGGCCTGAAGGCAGACACCAACCAATGCAAGGGGTGGGCTATCCATGGTGCTAAGTTACGCGAATAGACCACACCTATAGTCTTTGGGATGACTTCAGCAAAGAGAAGTATAAATAGAGTAAAAATGATGGAGAAATAGATCGTCTTCGATGGACCAAGCACAATGGCCGCTAGTGCGCCTGCGATGATTCCGCCGCCTGTATTAGCGATGGTGTTTAGTGACAGAATCGCGGCAATTGGTCGGTCTATTTCCTGTCGTAGCTTTTTTAGAATTTTACCTGCCGATTGTTTCTTTAGTTCCAGTATCTCGACGTGGCTTCTCGGCACGGAATATAGAACGGACTCGAATAGTGAGCAAGTAGCTGAAATTACAATGATGATGCCAGCAACTAGTATCAGGCTAGTCATATATATACCTATCTATTCAGTTACACAGCCTTTACTAGGGTGTATCTTCCCCTAGGGCTTAGATTTGACGAATACGAATGTTATCAATAATGCCAAGGTTAATCTCGTCACAGTCAGTCATAATAGTCCATAATTTTTAATTACTCATTATGGAAGTCCGAACTCGATTTGCACCAAGTCCGACTGGTTATCTACATATTGGCGGAGTTCGAACCGCCCTTTTTAACTGGCTGTTCGCTCGTCGACATCGTGGTCAGTTCATCCTTAGGATTGACGATACTGATCGGCAACGCAACCTCGAAGAGACACTATTGCCTATTTTGGAAGGTTTCCGCTGGCTCGGATTGGAATGGGACGAAGGTCCTAGCGTTGGGGGACCTTATGCTCCGTATTTCCAATCAGCAAGATATTCACGATATCAAGAAATTGTCGACAGGTTAATTGACCAAGGTTTGGCCTACCGGGATTACGCAACTTCGGATGAAATACAGGTTGAGCGCGTGATTGCCCAACGCGAGAAACGGCGTTTTATTTATAGCCGCCGTTGGATGGCTGAGACTGACAAGCAAGCAGGTCAGTTCGAGGCAGAAGGTCGCGAGTCTGTAGTCCGACTTAAGATGCCGCGGGAAGAATGGTGTGAGTTTAACGATTTAGTTCGAGGTCATATCAAATTTGAGTGGGCACTTGAGCAGGACTATGTCATACAGCGGACGGATGGGAGCTTTCTTTATCATCTTGCAAGTGCTGTTGATGACCACGACTTTAAGATCACACATGTAATTCGTGCAGCCGAACACCTGTCAAATACACCTCGCCAGATCTTTATTGCACAGGCTCTTAATGATTCCCTTCCACGTTACGCGCACCTGCCTTATGTAGCCGCACCTGGAAGTTCTGAAAAGTTGAGTAAGAGGAAATTGGATACCTATTTAACACACCATGAATTCAAACGAATCTATAAACATGGTGCTGCTATTATGATGGCTCTCGGAAAGTCTGCACCGAGCGAGCTTTTTAGCCCTGTCATTGTTGACTTTTACAGGGAAGTTGGTTACCAACCCGAAGCACTACTTAATTATTTGCTACTCCTTGGCTGGTCGTTAGACGACAGGACAGAAATATTTACCCGTGAAGATATGATCTCAAAGTTCACTCTCGAACGTGTAAATCGATCGGAAGCTAGTTTTGATCCGCAAAAACTGATGGCCTTTGAGGACCGCTACATGCAACGAGTACCACTAGACGACAAGGTCGATGCGGCAATCCCGTTTCTTACTCAAATTGGTTTACTGGCAGCACCACCGACCAAATCAGAACGAGAACGTTTGCGGAAGGTCATTACGGCAGCCGGTGAGCGTATAAAAGTGACTGGTGACATCGTTCACTATCCGGAGTTTTTTCAAGTAGATGCCAACATCGCCTATGACGAAAAAGCCTTTGCGAAACGACTTGGCTCTTCGGATGCTGTGGCACGTTTGCAAGTCTTCAGACAACGATTGGAAACCGTTGAGCCATTCGATGCGGCATCACTGGAGAGTGAACTAAAGCGCTACGTTGAAGGTGAGGGCATTAAGATTGGCCAAATCATCCACGCTATCCGCGTCGCGGTCACTGGGAAAAGTGTCGGGTTTGGTTTGTTTGAAGCCATGGAAATCCTAGGACAAAGCTCATGTCTCGCTAGAATTGAGCAAGCTTTAACCCGCGCGGTAACACAGCAACGTTGAGGACGATAGGACAACTCGTGACTAAAAGACCTATAAACGACAATACGGCGCTTGAAAAAACAGATGTGTCGGGTCTGGATTTTATTCGACAAATCGTTAGCGACGATTGTGCAGCTGGCAAGCGTGGTGGCCGCGTGCACACGCGCTTTCCGCCAGAACCGAACGGGTATCTGCATATCGGCCATGCAAAGGCCATGTGTCTTAGTTTTGGTATCGCCGCCGAATACGAAGGGTTCTGTAATCTCCGAATGGATGACACGAATCCAGAAACAGAAGACACGAAGTTTGTGCAAGCTATCGAACAAGATGTTCGATGGCTTGGCTTCGATTGGGACAATCGTTTCTATTACGCCTCTGATTATTACGAACGCTTGTATGAGTGCGCTATTGACCTCATCAGGAAGGGGTTGGCGTATGTCGATGACCTTCAGGGTGAGCAGGTTAGTGAGTACCGCGGCCGGTGGAACGACCCCGGACGTAATAGTCCGTACCGAGACCGTACAGTCGACGAGAACCTCGATCTTTTTATTCGGATGCGCGCTGGCGAATTTCAAGATGGCAGTCGAACGTTACGGGCGAAAATCGATATGTCAGCATCCAATATGAATATGCGGGATCCGACGATTTATCGTATCCGTCGTCAGCCTCATTATCGACGAGGGGACGACTGGATTATTTATCCAACATATGATTTCACTCATCCGTTGTCAGATGGCATCGAAGCCATTACGCACTCGCTTTGCACGCTTGAGTTTGAAGATCACCGTCCACTTTATGATTGGTACCTGAAGGCACTCGACTGGGAAGATCCACCCCGTCAAATCGAATTCGCTCGGCTTAACCTTACGCATACGGTTCTGAGTAAACGTAAGCTGCTCGACTTAGTTACTAGCGGTCATGTAACAGGCTGGGATGACCCACGGATGCCCACTTTGGTCGGAATGCGCCGGCGAGGCTATACACCGGAGGCCATTAGAGATTTCTGCAGCCGTATTGGGATAGCGAAGGCCAATAGCATGGTACAGTTTGAGCATCTTGAAGACGCGGTACGTAAGGATCTCAATCAGCATGCATTGCGCGTGATGGCGGTGCTCCACCCTCTGCGCGTTGTTATCGAGAACTATCCGGAAGGGCAAGTCGAAGAAATCCAAGCTGTCAATAATCCTGAAGACGAAACTGCAGGTAAGCGTCAGGTTCCCTTCTCCCGTGTTCTCTATATTGAGCGTGCCGATTTTCGAGAAGACCCACCCAAAAAGTACTTTCGCCTCGCTCCTGGACGTGAGGTTAGATTACGGTACGCGTACTTCATCACCTGTGTCAGTGTAGTGAAGGATTTTCAGACGGGTGAGATAGTTGAGGTCCGTTGTACATATGATCCCGAGACACACGGTGGGCACGCTCCGGATGGTCGAAAAGTCCGTGGGACCATACATTGGGTTTCGGCTGAACATGCACTCGATGCAGAGGTACGCATCTACGATCACCTCTTTACGGAGGAAAACCCAGAGCAGGTGATGGAAGGCCAGGATTACAAAGATTCATTAAATCAAACGTCACTTAAAGTCCTAACCGGCTGTCGGGTTGAGCCCAGCATAACCAATACACCAGCGGGGAGTCGGTTTCAGTTTGAACGGCAGGGGTACTTCTGTGTTGATCCTGATTCGACGAGTACAAAACTAGTTTGCAACCGAACAGTTAGCCTACGAGACACGTGGGCCAAGATTGAAAAACATGGTCCGAAGAGTTAAAAGACAGAATGAAAACTTCAGATCATCTATTCCTTCCTATACACCAGTAGCTGAGCCCAAGCCCATGGCTCGTCTCCACGCTGCCAATTGGCCGAGATGATCCATTTCGTGGCCCGTCATTAAAAAGACGATCATATCTCCCAGCGTGGGGAAGTATTTACGGACGTTTTCGTTCGGGTGAGGTTCCGAAAATGTTGCGTGATCGATTGCATTAAGAGCTTCGATTACCTGATCATGTACCGAGCTGAGCGTTGAAAGGAGTTCATCCTTAGATGGGTACACTGAAGGGTCGTTGCTTGGGACACCCCCGGTTGCAAATGCTTCGCCCCATTTTTCAGGTAGCGAGGCTTCTTTGCCGAGAGTCTTTAAAAGTCCGGCCGCAGAGTTAGTAAGGTGACCTAAAGTCCAGGCTGGGTGATTCACAACGCCGTTTGGTTGCTGACACATTTGCTCGGGCGAAATGTCGCTGACAAGCATCTTGGCGAAGTTTAGATTGAAACCATAAACGTAAATCACATGATCTAACATGATGTGCTCCTCATTAGTGGTATAAGGTGAAACGCCGATTATACTGAACTAGACAGGAGTATTTTGAACTAACTGAAATGTGATGATAAGACCACAGAGTTCAGTCGGCAAACAGAGGTTTCAAATGCCAGGCATCGGCGGGGTTTAAGTGAAACGATCTTTTAGAGTTTTTAATTCGCTCGTTTTGCTGTTCTCGTTGATCATTCTTGCTCAATTGGTGACGTACGTAATTCCTGCAGGCGAGTTCGACAGGATCAACAACCAAGTGATTAGGGGTACTTATCATCAGGTTGATACCCAGCCTCTCCCTTCCTATGCTTTTTTGACATCAATCCCCAAGGGTTTAGCTGCGGCTCAAGACATCATTTTTTTTGTGTTCATTGTCGGTGGTGTTATAGCGGTCATTCGAGCATCCGGTGCAATCGATTTGCTTATTGCATCAGCTATAAAAATTCTGGGTTCGCAACCGGTAACACTTATCGGTGGAATGGTGCTTCTCTTTGCGCTGGGTTCGTCAACTATTGGTATGGCCGAAGAGTACTTACCGTTTGTGCCGCTTCTTGTCACTATGTGTCTAGCATTAAAAATGGATGCAGTGGTTGCAGTAGGAATCCTTTATATCGGGGCAGGCATCGGCTATGCCTGTGCTGCTTGGAATCCATTCACGGTAGTGATAGCCCAAAATATTGCTGGACTACAGATCTATTCTGGACAAGGTGTGCGCTGTCTCCTACTCCTGGTGTGTACTGGCGTTGGTGTCCATCACCTAATGAGCTATGTCCGTCAAGTGCAGCATAACCCTGGAAACAGTTTTGTAAAAGACATTGATTACTCGCAAGGTTTTCACATGCCGGAAGATGTTCGGTTTACTTTATCCCGTGTTCTTGTGCTTGTGATATTCGCTACCACTATAGGTTTGTTTGTCTACGGTGTAGCTGCGTGGGATTGGTACTTAACCGAATTGATGGCCGTATTTTTGGCGCTGGCGTTGGTGGTTGGCGTAATTAGTCGATTAACTCCCAACGCTATAGCCACTACGTTTTGTCGGGGGGCTGCCGAACTTACCACCACAGCCTTGTTGATCGGTTTTGCTCGAAGTATTCAGGTCGTACTATCCGAAGCGCGGGTTATTGACACGATCATCAACGGGTTAGCCGAACCCCTACAGTTATTTCCTTCTGCAGTAGCTGCAGTAGGTATGCTCGCGGTGCAAACCGTCTGCAATTTTTTTATTCCATCAGGTTCAGGACAGGCTTTCGTCACGATGCCGATCATGGTTCCATTGGCCGATCTAACGCTGGTCACTCGCCAAACAGCAGTATTGGCTTATCAATTTGGTGATGGCTTTACTAACATGATTGTGCCAACGAATGCCGTTCTAATGGGGGTTCTAGCACTTGCTAAGATCCCTTATCAACGCTGGTTGCGTTTCATTTTTCCTCTTCTTTGCAAGCTATATTTGGTTGCCATTGCGGCGTTGCTGGTAGCCGTTAAATTTGGGTATTGACCTGCAGTAGATAGCCTTTTAGGGTAGTAAAATTCGTCCAATACGTTTTCACGAAGTACAATGTAAGTTCCTACTTTAGGGGTTAGTGGACTAATGAAAAAATCTTTACTTGGTACAGTGCTCTCAATTGTGGTTGTTTGCCTGTTGATCTTTAGTGGTTGTGGATCCACTCAAGAAACTATTACAGATGCAGTACCGCTACTCTTTGATACAGATGCTGAAGATATGACCGTACAATTTATTCGGGATCCAGTACAAGTAAACAATGTGATATTTGAAGATCTTGACGGCAATGAAATCTCGACAAGTAACTGGCGTGGGAAGATCACATTAGTTAATTTCTGGGCGACGTGGTGTGGACCGTGTCGTGAGGAAATTCCTGACCTTATCAAACTTCAGGATCGTTATCAGGAGCATTTACAGATAATCGGCATTTCAACTGACGATAGGCAATCTGAAGAGGTCAAGGCTTTCGCTGCACAGATGGGTATAAACTATCCCGTCGCGATGGCTACGCCTGAGCTTAACAGCGAATTCCCAGGTGTTTTTGCTTTGCCAACATCGTTCATTCTTGATTCTTCGGGTCGCGTTGTGCAATCGCACATTGGACTGATTAGCCCGACTGTATTAGAGCAGGAAACACGGGTACTTGCTTCGCTTCCGACCAACGTGAATATCGAATTTATTGAGGAGACCCAACACACTAGACTTGTGAATGCAGCGCACGCGACAGAGATCCCTGGTTTGTCTCTGTCAAGATTAACCGCTGCGCAGAAAGAGGAAGCATTACAACGCTTAAATAAAGAAAATTGTTCTTGTGGGTGCGCGTTGACCCTGGCTCAGTGTCGCATTAATGATGCTGATTGCGGCTTCAGTCTTCCACTGGCTGAAAAACTAGTCGAGGAAATTCTTAGTACCGATAGTTGAGTCATTAGTCGAGAAAAATTTTAGTGCCGACTAGTGACTATGTTTTAAATTTCAAGGATTTTAATTTAGGTTTTGTGGTTTTGTTGTTCCCTGTATACCAGTTCCGACTGCAACTGGTTCTGCAAACGCCGACTCATTTAAGCTAAAAATATTCCGCAGAGTCTGTTTCATGTCTTCCAAAAGCATGTACGTCGTAGGGACGATTATTAGTGTTATGAGGGTTGCGAACAGCACCCCAAATCCAAGCGAGATCGCCATCGGCAGTAGGAACGCAGCTTCGAAGCCTCCTTGAAGCATTAGCGGTAAGAGACCAAAGAAAGTTGTAAGCGATGTCAATAGGATCGCCCGGAATCGGGCGACCCCTGCTTGCCGGACTGCCGTACTAAGATCGGTAGCTTGTTGACGTTTTTGGTTGATGAACGTAACCATGATCAGGCTATCGTTAACGACTACACCCGATAGTGCTACTAGACCAAACATTGACATCACGCTTATACTCACACCCATTAAAAGATGTCCCCAGACAGCGCCAACCAGTCCAAATGGAATAGCAGTCATAATAATGAGTGGTTGAATGTACGACCTGAGTGGAATTGCTAGCAGAGCAAATATTCCCAGTAAACCGATTGAAAATCCAATTTGTAGACCGGCAAGAGACTCCTGTTGTGCTTCTTGCATACCCTGAAAGGTATAAACGATACTCGGATACTTTGCGAGGACCTCTGGAAGAACACTTGTTTGTAACTCTCCGATCACTGCACCGCTCGAGGTAACGCCTTCATCGAGAGTAGCACTGACATTGACTGCGCGATAGCGATCAACTCTTTTAATTGATGCGAATCCCCGTCCAGTTTCAACTGCGGCGACTTGTCGAAACGGAACCTCGCCTCCTTCTGGGGTTCTGATTCGCATATTCTCAAGATCCCCTAGTGACCTTCGGTCACTTAACGGGTAGCGCACCATTACACGGATATCATCTCGACCACGTTGAATGCGTTGTGCTTCTTCACCATAGAACGCTTGACGGACTTGTCGTCCAAGGTCCTGTAATGTCAACCCTAGGGTTTCGGCTGCTGGGGTAATACCGAGTTGCATCTCCTCTTTTCCGGCTCGAAACGAATCAGTAATCTCGTATACACCCGCATAACGATTGAGTCGGGCTTTTATCTCTTCAGCTGCCGCCCGGAGTTGATCGATATTAGGCCCAGATAGCATCACATCGACATCGGCGCCACCAGGTGACATAGCTGATGCATCGAAAGTTATGTCAACTGCTTCAGGAATTTGGCCTGTTAGTTCTCGCCAACGATTACCGAGCTGTTCACTATTCAATGCGCGATATTGAGACGGTACGAGTTCAATGATTACCTCGCCAACATTAGTAGATGCTATCGCGGCCCCCGTCTGCATGGCTCCCCCTCGCGATGACATTGGCTGACTTCCGATCGCTGCATACATGTGACGGAAGTAATCTTCCCCAGTTTCTTCACGAAGAGTGGCACGAAGACGTTCCGCTCCGATTTCCAGTTTATTTACTGCAGCGGCAGTGGATGAGACCGGTACTCCCTGAGGCAGTGTGATGCTTGCTATCATGAAGTCTGCCTCAACCGATGGAAAGAACTGGAACGCGGTCCGTCCGCCTAAGACCAGCCCACCAGTTAGGACGAGGCACGATATTCCCACCGCCGCCGTCAGATAACGCCAGTGCAGACAAGATTCGAGCATAGGTGCGTACACTGTCCGGATAAACTTCTTGAGTCCACGGTTAATTTTTTGCTGAAAGCGAGTCCACGGTCCTTGGCTCTTACGTTTAGGGATTAGTGACAGATGGGCCGGTAGAATATTCAACGATTCAATTAAAGAAAATATAAGACAGGGGATCACAACAAGTGGAATTACTCGGAACATCTTTCCTATCATTCCTGGAACGAACAACAACGGCATGAATGCAGCTATTGTTGTTAAAATGGCAAACACAACCGGTTTCGCAATCTCCTGTGCTCCTGTGATTGAACTTCGCACGCCATTGCCATCAGTTTCTTGGTGAGTAAAGATATTTTCGCCGACAATAATTGCGTCGTCGACAACAATTCCAAGAACCAAGATGAAGGCAAATAGAGATATGACGTTTGTCGTGACATCAAGACTGGGCATTAACGCCAGGCCTCCGAGGAAGGAGATTGGTATACCCAGGCTGACCCAAAAAGCGAGGCGGAATTCTAGAAACAACGCGAGTACGATGAATACTAGTAAATATCCGCTCATTCCGGTTCGAAGCATTGTGTTGAGTCTGGCTCTGAGAACCTGAGACGTATCCTGCCAGACCGTGAGCGAGATTCCTTCGGGTAGTGTCAATTGTGCACGTTGTACGTATTCGTTAACTTTTTCTGCGATTTCGAGTGCGCCTTGATTGCCAGTCCGAAATACAGAAATCATGATTGTTGGAGATCCATCGAAACGAGCGGACTGGTCTGTTTCGACAAAGCCGTCTACTACAGTCGCCACCTCTCCGAGTTGAAGTCGGGTGCCGTCGGCGCGTGTAAGTAGCACGAGCTTTTCATATTCCTCACCACGATATGCTTGGCCAATTGTCCGAAGCAGAATTTCTCCACCGTCACTTCGTACCGATCCGCCCGGAAGGTCAAGGGATGACCGACGTACTGCAGTAGCAATGTCGTCGAATGTTAGTTCGTGCCGCCGGAGTGCTGACTCAGACACTTCGATCGAAATCTCATAGGCCCGTGCGCTCATTATTTCGACCTGAGAAATTTCTGGAATTATTGAAAGCTCATTACGAATCTGATCGGCAAACGCTTTCAGCGCGAACTCACCTACCGTGCCAGAGATTGCCAGATCAACTACTTGGTTATTATTGGTTAATTCTCGGATGATTGGTTTCTCAGTTTCTTCCGGAAAGGTAGCAATAGCGTCAACCCGGCTTTTGATCTCGTCTAAGACGCGGCGTGGATCTGCAGTTAGCTCGAGCTCAACTAAGACGCTCCCCGAGCCTTCCGAGGCTGTTGACACGATTTCTTTAATTCCTTCTACGCCTAGGATAGATTCCTCTACTCTTACGATAACGGCTTCTTCTACTTCCTCAGGCCCTGCACCTAAATACGGCACTTGGATACTAATTCTATCGAGGGATATTTCTGGAAAGACTTGGGAGTTGAGACTAAAGATCGCGACACAACCACTAACGATCACAAACATCATCAATAAGTTGGCGGCAACACTATTACGGGCAAACCAATCAATCATTCGATTCATAAAGTATCCAGATTTAAGCTGTGTTATCGATTGCGCTATTAAATAACTCGTGCAGGGTGTTGCTGATTGCAGCAATCACCTCATCTTGCAATTTAGCGAGTTCATCAACTGGGCCATCTACCTTAATTGCTTGCACGACTACTCCTGCTCGATTAATCAAACGAGCGGTAATCCGAATCATGTCACCGACTTGCTGGATGCCACCCTCGACGACCAAATCGACGTTATCTCCCTGAGGGAGAAGTCTCACCGAGCCTAGCTCTGTGAGATATTTTGCGACCCCAATGGTCATGTCAGCACCGAGGTTCATGTCTTTCCCTTGCTGGCCAAGGTTCGTGAAGGGCAACACGGCTATCGTAGGCACAACATTAAACAACTTGCGTACGTTGTTGCTGATTGTAGTAATCGCTTCATTCTGCAATTTAGCGAGTTCATCAACTGGGCCATCCACTTTAATGGCTCGTACGGCTGCTCCTTCTCGATTAATCAAACGAGCGGTAATCCGAATCATGTCACCGACTTGCTGGATGCCACCCTCGATGACTAAATTTACGTCATCTTCCTTATCTTCCTGAGAGGTAAGTTTCACCGAGTCTAGTTCTGTAAGATGTTTCGTCACCCCCATGGCAATATCAGCGCCGATGTTCATGTCCTTTACGTGCTGGCCAAGGTTCGTGAAGGGCAACACGGCTATCGTAGGCACAAAACTAGGTGGCTGAAATTCTGGTTGTTTGGGCAACAAGGTAGCAGTCTCGGTCTCTGAGGCAGCGTCGTTATTAGGCTTAGGTGGTGCAGGTGGTGGCTGTAGGCGTGGTGCTTGGCGCACGCGTGGTGCTTGGCGCACGCGTGGTGCTTGGCGTTGCGGAACCTCTGCGTACGGCAAGTCATCGCCGGTATTCTCTGTAGTACTTATTGCATCTACCAAGTTGTCTGCTAGTCGGTCAGCATTATCAATGCTGACCTGAACTAACATTCCATCCGTTGGGTTATCAATGTTAGATACGATGACGACCTCATCCTTCGTAAGACCCTGTTCAATGTAAACTGAGTTGATTGTAGAACGGAGCACCTCAACGTCTCGAAAACGAATGCGATCGTCTTTATCAATCAGCAGTACCCGTTGATTGCCTTGCAACGCTATCCGTGGCAAAACGACAATATTTTTAAACTGTCGTCCTTGAATTTCTGCTTCTACATACATACCAACGGCTAGTGGAGGACGCTCATTATCTTGTCCGGCAGCGTAAGGGTCGCGAACTTCGGCGACAACATGTACCATTCGGCTGACAGGATCAATTTCTGGTTCGGTACGTACAATTCGTCCTTCCCAAGCGTAGGTTTTACCAGCAAATGTTGTTCGAATAGCAACGTAGGGACCCGTTTGATCTGTTGAACCTCGATAGGATAAAGGTAGGTCCAGGTAGGCAAGTTCTTGGTCTGGAATAGGTAGCCTGACTTCGGCAACGTCAATGCTATAAATGGTTGCAATTGAGCTGCCAACCGTTACAAATTGTCCGATATCAACCTGTTTCTTTCGAATTCGTCCAGCGTACGGAGCAGAGATTTCTGCACGCTCGAGGTCACGTTCGGCACGTTGAACGTTAGCTTCGGCAGCAGCAACTGCTGCACGCACATCCTCGAGTTGCGGCTTGCGAAGCGTGAGCTCACGCGGATTGCCGAGGCCTAGTTCTTCCCACTCACGTTGTGCGACTTCAGCCTCAGCTTCTTCTTGTGCCAGTCGCAATTGAGCTTGGGCTCGTTGCGAACGTGCGGCAATGAGAGCTTGCTGGTAGTCAAACGGATCAATGCGTAATAGAACTTCGTTCGGTTCGAAGAAGCCACCTTCGGCGAATGAAGGTGACACCCAAGTAACGCGACCTGAAACCTGAGGCACTAATTGACTTTCGGTTCGCGGCCGAACTGTACCTTGACTTTCCACCGATAGGTCCACATCTCTGACCGAGACTATATGTACGCGTACACCAGGTGGTTCAATACTTAACGTTTGTGTTGCAGTCTCTGGCGGATTTGCAATAATCATATAGCTGAGCAACCCAGCTAAACCGAGTACCGCAAGCGGGAGTATGATTCGGAGTGAACGAATAAATATTTGCATGATGCCTTCTATGATTCTTGGCTCTTTCTCTAGCAGCTAACGAACACTATTTTTCGAGCTCCTATAGTTCGAAAGGTGATCCAAGTTGTTCAAATCCACCTCCCAGTGCCAAATATAGGTTAACTCGATTTTCTAAACGCAGTCTTCGTGCTGCGATTAATTCAGCTTCAGCATTGGCTGCCGAACGCTGCGAATCCAGCACAGTGATATAGCTTTCAAGTCCTGCTCTGTAACGTTCATCGGCTAAGCGTTCCGCTGCTTGAGCTTGACTCACTGATATTTCTAGATGATGTTCACGCTCCTTAAGAAACTGTTCGGCTGCTAATGCGGTTTCAACCTCTGCGTACGCAAGAAGTGCAGTATTAGCATAGATTGCCAGTGTCTCTACACTTCGAGCTTCAGCCCGGCTTATTTGTGCTCTCAGTCGACCACCTTGCCAAAGGGGAGCGACTATGCTTCCTAGCAAACTCCACACATTGAAGTCACCGTTAATAAGTGAACGCAATGAATTTGTTGCTGATCCCGTTGCGGCCGTTAAAGTAATACGTGGAAGCAGTTCTTTACGCGAGACTCCAAGCCGTGCCGCCGCAGCTGCTACGTCCCGTTCCGCCGCGACTAGATCCGGACGTCTAGCTACTAAATCAGCCGGCAAACCACCTGGCACAGTAGACGTGAGTAATGGTAACGAGGGTGGTATATCGATAACAGCATGTGCATAGCGACCCAACAGTACTTCGAGTTGACGTTTTCCCGAATCGAATTGTTGCAGCTGTTGTTGTAAAGCGGCTTCTGTATTTGCCAAGTTTGAAAGTGCCAAACGTAGATCAAGTGCTGGACGAATACCTGCTTCAAAACGATCGCGTACCTGCGCGGACGATTCCTGAAAACTCTTGACTACCTTGCGCAGTAGGGTGACCTGCTGTTGCGCTTCAGCAATCACCAGCCACGTTTTAACAGTCTGTCCAGCGATTGAAAGTTGTGCACCTCGTAGCACGGCTGCTGAAGATTGAAAATCTGCAAGAGTTGCCTGAGCATCTGCGCCCAATCGATTCCAGAGATCGATCTCCCATGATATATCGAGCGACAGTGAATGGTTTGTTGAGATCGTGCTTAGCACACTGTTTTCACGTCCAGGAATTGGGAGTCCCACAAAGTTTTGTTTTCGACGTGTGTCGTTGTATGTGGCTTGAACGCTCGGTTCAAGTGCGCCACTTGCTATGCGTGAGGCAGCTGCGGCTTGTTCTAAGCGTGCCGCCGCTGCTTTAAGGTCATAGTTTTCTGCAAGAGCAGTTTCAACGATGGTTGAAAGTCCTTCTGCGCCGAAGTCATCCCACCAGGCAACTGGTACCTGTCCAGTTGGGATGTGTGCGGCTGTCCAGCTACTTGGTACACTTACGTCCAGTTCAGGAAGTGCCTGAGGGGGAACCGGTGGAACAGAGGCGCAACTATTAAACAACACGAACAAGCTAACTAGAAAACATCGATTCACTTGTGGACTCCATTCAATACTGCTGAGCTGGACGTAGGCGCTGAGTCAGAACCAGTCATTCCGCCAACACAGAATTTAATAAGGGATGTAAGGAGTTGTTCTGGTTGTTGGGAATCTTTTGAATCGGATGCTGTTATTTGCTCAGCATTCATCATCGCAAAGGCCATCGCACCAATCAGGAATGCCATCCGCCGATTAATTTCACTAGGCTCGAGATGAGGTAGCACATGGTGGAAAGCCTTTGTGAAACGTTCTAGCACAGTCACAAATTGCTTGAGCAAGAGCAAGCGGATCTCTTCGTTATTCTCACCGTGAATGTGTCCAGCAAGTTTTAGAAACTTCTTACCAGGCTCACCCCACTCCCTCTGTTGGTGAAACGGAGGAATCAAAAAAGCTTTTAGAAGGCCTTCTAACGTAATTGTTTTGTTATTGGTAGATGCCTCCAACTCGTCGAGCAATTGAAGTCGGGCGTCATTGATCGGACGGAAACGTCGTTCCATTACAGCAGCTAGTAGGGCCTCTTTAGTACCAAAGTGGTAATTCACCGCTGCCAGGTTGACATTAGCCTTACTAGTGATATCCCGTAGAGAGGTCGCTATAAACCCAGAGTCTGCAAACAAACGTTCTGCAGTGTCTAGGATGATGGTTTTGGTATCAACTTTCATTTTGTTATTTGTCTTAATCTATAAATCATTTAAAATAAAACGATCGTTCTAATCATACGTGTAAATGAAATATAAATTCAAATGGAGATGCACACTTTTGCAGAGTAAATTTTCCAAAGGGATTAAGTTGGTTATGATGCTGTAAACCAGTATTTTCAGTTAGCTTCAAGACATGGGATTTGAAAAACTAAAAGCATGATAGACTGCACCAATTCTATATATGTAGTTTCTTCTTAATTTAAACATGCCCACGCATCAAGCTGGGGCAGGAGGTCGTCTCATGGGAGACGGAGAACAGTTCCATAAAAAAGAAGACCAAGATTTTTCTAGACGTAATTTCATTAAAGGTGTCATTGCGACTGGTGCAAGTGTGTCAGCATCGAGTTATGTACTACGTGAAAACTCAGCTGTGCTTGCCCAGGCACAAGGGACTGTTGAGCGACTTGTGACACTGTCGGTTAATGGTCAGCAGCGACGCGTTGATGTGTTGCCTCAAGAAACACTTGCGACGACATTGCGTTACAAGTTAGGCCTGACCGGTACTAAGATTGGCTGTGATCGTTCTGAATGTGGGGCATGTACAGTGCTGATTAATGGTGTGTCACATTATTCTTGCTCCATTTTGACACATCAGGTCCGTGGACGTGAAGTGTTAACTATTGAAGGGCTAGAGGCTGCCGACGGCACTCTCCATCCGGTTCAGCAGGCTGTGATTGAAGAGCAAGGTTTTCAATGTGCATTTTGTATGCCTGGGTTTGTCATGAGTATGGTGTCGCTCGTGGATGAGAATCCAAATCCAACCCGTGCCGAGGCGGCGCAACATTTATCGGGAAATCTCTGCCGGTGTGCTGACTACAATAAGATTTTAAATGTAGCAATGCGCGCTTCAGAATATTCGCGGAGGGTCTGAGATGGCTGATTACAAGCTTATCGGTAAGGACTATTCGACAGCTGACTTAGTTGCCAAAGTTACTGGGCGAGCTAAGTACGCTGAAGATTTTCGTGCGGAGGGTATGCTTTTTACCAAACTTCTGATTAGTCCAATGCCTCACGCACGGATTCGCAGCCTGGATACGCGTGCAGCAATGGCGATACCTGGGGTTGAAGCGATTTTGACAGCGGATGACCTTCCAGAAGTTGAGGCTCCTGAGGAACGTGCGCTAACCAATGAACCTTTGTACGAAGGAGAACCTATTTTAGCTGTTGCGGCGGTTGACGAAACAACTGCGGCTGATGCAATTGAGAAAATCCAGATCGAATTTGAACCACTGCCGTTTGCGATTGATCCACTGGACAGTCTTCGTCCGGGCGGGTCTAATGCTCGCCTCGAGGGCAATACGCTGTCTGGTCGTGATTTGCTCAACGTTAAATGGGATAACGTCGATTGGTCTGCAGTGGACCGTGGCAATTTGCCAACGGATGGTGAGGTTACCGACGAATGGGAAGTGGGTGATGTCGAGGCTGGCTTTGCTGAATCTGACCTTGTTCTTAATGAAACTGTGTTCATGCAGTCGTTGTCACATCAGCCACTCGAGACACGAACGGCAATGGCCTATTGGCAGAATGGCAAATGCTATCTGCATGTATCAACGCAGAGCACAGGAAGAACCCATGGCCCTGCAGCAAGTATGCTTGGTATTTCACCTGATGATCTAGTGCTTATTGGGGAATATTGTGGCGGAGGCTTTGGTAGCAAAGTCGCGGGTTCTATTCAAATGGTTATTCCGGCGCTGCTTGCGAAGAAGTCTGGTAAGCCGGTGATGATGCGGATTACACGTCAGGAAGAAAATTTTATCGGCCGAGCACGGCCTGGACAACAAGCCCGGATCAAGATCGGTTTTCGCCGAGATGGACGAGTGATATCCCTTGATATGTTTATTGTGCAGGACGGTGGGCCTTATGGCCGTTCAGGTGACTTTATGTCGTCTGGTGATCAGGCATCAATAATGTATCAGCCACTCAATCAGCGGGTCCGTGGTCTGTCCGTCTATACAAATACTCCCCCTCGAGGTGCACAACGTGCACCAGGCGGGGTTCAAGCGGTTGCGATGATTGCACCGATGATGAATAAGGCAGCCAAAGAGCTTGGTATCGACCAATTGGACATGATTCGTATCAATGCACCAGAAGGTCAAGCAAGTTTTGGCCGGCCACGGGAAGGGAGTCAGAGTATCGTATCGAGTGCGTTTGTAAAAGAAGCACTGGATAAAGGAAAAGAAGCATTCGACTGGGAAGCAATGAAAGCTAAAAGCGGCCAGAAAAATGGGTCTAAGGTCACTGGTATCGGCGTATCACTAAGTTCTTACGCTGCTGGCACTTCTGGTATGGATGGACTACTAGTTATCCGGCCAGACGGCAAAGTCTATATTCATCAAGGGGTCGGGAACCTTGGCACTGCTTCTGTATTTGATACTGCTCGTGCCGCGATGGAGGCACTTAAAACAGATTGGGACCAGGCTGAAGTGATTTGGGGTAATACAAGTAAACATTTACCCTGGAGTGCAATTCAAGCCGGCAGCATGACGACCCATGCTCATACTCGTGCGAACTGGGCAACAGGTCTTGATGCAAAGCGCAAGCTTCAAGAGATTGCTGCACATGATCTCGGTGGTTCTCCTGATGCGTACGAGGTTTCAGATGGTCGCGTGTTTCGTCGTGGAAATTCATCACAAGGAATGAGTTTCGCTCGTGCTGCTGAGCGAGCTATAGCTCTTGGTGGACGGTACGATGGTCATGAATTACCAGAAGATATCAACGTGATGACCGTTAACTCAGCTACGGCATTGGCTGGAAGAGGGTTGATGGGTGTAGCGAAGGACAATTTTGAGACCTCTGGTCGGAACATCTCATATGCAATCGGATTTGCCGAAATAGAGATCGATGTGGAGACAGGTGTAGTTAAACTTAAGGACTACTGCGTCTCTTCTGATGCAGGCACAATCGTGCACCCACGGGCATTTGCTGGCCAACTTCACGGTGGAGCCATTCAGGGTTTTGGTGTGGCACTTGGACAAAAATGGGTCTACGACCGACGATGGGGACTGCATGTTTCAAAACGTTTTTATTCCAATCGTCCACCAACGATTCTCGACGTGCCGCATGAGAAAGAGATGCGGTGGGTAGCAGCCAATGAACCAGATCCATTTAATCCCTTAGGATCACGTGGTATTGGTGAAGCAGCACAGGGTGCTGGCACAGGTGCGGTACTGTGTGCTATCGCTGATGCGCTTGGGGATGGTTATTTTTACCGTTCGCCTGTGATGGCGGACATGATCTTAACGAAAGTAGAAGGCTTGCCCACGGCAGTTCCTAAACTTACGGCGCACGCCTAATTAACATTTGATAAAAGGGAGAGAAGAACCATGGCCGTGATTCGAGATATGATGCCGGCATTTGAGCTCTTCCAGCCGGCTAGTACAGAAGATGCACTTGGGCTGCTTAATCGATACGGTAGCGACGCATGGGTGCTTGCTGGCGGACTTGATTCGTGGGATTGGCTTAAGGATCGTGTTAAGCGGCCTTCAGCAGTCGTTGACCTTGGAGCGATAGAATCGTTACGGGGGATCCGCGAGTCTGGTGATGGCTTGGCAATTGGGGCAATGACGACGTTACGTGATGTCATTCAACATACCAACATCGCTGATCAGTATAGCCTGCTTTCGCAAGCAACTGAGTCAGCCGCGTCCCCGCAGATTCGTAACCAAGGAACGATTGGTGGCAACCTTGGGCAGGACACTCGTTGTTGGTATTATCGGGACGGTTGGGATTGTTACCGTGCTGGGGGCAATATCTGTTATGCAGATACACCTTCGGCGATGAACCGCGAGCACTGTATTTTAGGGTCGAGTCGCTGTGTAGCAGTTAATCCTTCAGATACCGCACCAGCACTTGTTGCACTTGATGCGCGGATGGTCATTCGTAACAGTAGCGGAGAACGCGTCGTCGATGCACAGGACTTTTTCGTCGGTCCGGACATTGACATTACAAGAATGACTGTTATGGAACCTGGTGATCTTCTTACTTCAATTCAGCTCCCTGCTACTTGGGCTAACGCTCGCTTTTATTTCGAGAAGAGCCGTGATCGATCAGTTTGGGACTTTGCTTTGGCAAGTGTCGCTTCCGCAGCACGGATCAGTAATGGCACGATTGAGGATATCCGAATCGCAGTGAATGGTGTAGCTCCGACTCCGCTGCGTTTGACGGCTGTCGAAGATGCCATTCGCGGCGAATCAATAAATGACCAGACAGCCGAACGGGCAGGAGAGATTGCTATTCGTGGTGTTAGGCCGCTAGCTCACAATGGTTACAAGGTATCGTTATTAAAGAACTTGGTGAAGCGGTCGGTTCGCGGAACTGAGGCGTAAAGGATGGAGTTATTCCAGTGGGGATCTAATCCCTGGGGACAGGAGATACTCATTCGTATCTCTTGGAATCTTCTATACCTGTCGTTCTGGGCAGGGATCGCTTTCATTATTTTTCACCTTATCTATGCAACTGTATGGCGACCAAAACTAGCCGGCAGTAAAAGTAGTAGCGCCACTCAAGGTGGCATTGTTTCTAATGTGCCAGCTCGTATCACGCGTCACACAAGTGCAGCGCGTGTATTCCACTGGGTAATGGCAGCCACGATGTTTGTTTTGATATTTAGTGGATTTCTTCCAATTATAGGTTTTCAATTTCACTGGCTTACTATTCATTGGGTTGCCGGTGTCTTGCTGACTATTTCCATTCTCTTTCACATTGTGCATGCCACTTTTTTTCTTGATTTTTGGTCAATTTGGATCCTTCCTAGAGATTTAAAAGAAGTCTGGCAACGTATTAAGCAGCAAGTAGGACAGTCAGCGGAAGAGGTGCCAAAACATGGTAAATACCCTTTAGATCATCGGCTTTATCATCTTGCAGTTATGGTAGCTGGCCTTCTTGCGATCGTAACGGGTTTGGTTATGATGCTGCGCATTGATACTCCTTTGTGGCCTCAGAATGCTTATTTGTTTACGGACGCAACCTGGGGAATCGTTTACGTATTTCATGGACTATGTGCTGTTTTGTTTGTTACTTTGACTCTGACCCACGTTTACTTTGCCATTCGTCCTGATAAGTTCTGGTTAACGAAATCTATGGTTTATGGTTACGTGGATCGGGAGCATTATGTACAACACCACGATCCTAATCGCTGGGTCGTTTCTAAAGAATCTACCGAACGGTGATCGTTGCCGACGAGTTAAAAACTCGAATCGAAGTCGTTGAAAAAAGCTACGAATTCTTTTTAGCTTATGCGGCTCAGGGTGTTTCTGGCGAACAAGCCTTGAAATCTTCTGGTCAAGTTCGAGACTTTCTCGAGCAATTACAAAGTTCGCTTCCGAAACTCGCCGATCTCTTTTCTGGCCTGCTTGCCGAGCGTGGTATTACAGATCAAGAATGTTACCGAGCGTTCATTGATGTTCTTAGACGAGATGCTGGCTCTTCTTTAGCAGCAGTGCAGTTGGTTCTCGCTCAGCCTGTTGTTAGTTCACAGATGATCGATAATCTTAACGCGTTAATCCATCTTCGTGCGCTCTTGACCGACGTGTTTCTCATTGACGAAATCCTTAACCAAAGCCTTCCAGGAGTGGATAAAACATCTGTAGATTAGTGGAAATCAAACATTTCTATATTTGTTCAGAGTTAAGTTATTTATAAGTTGAGTTATTTTTCTGTTACATGTTTTCGATCTTGTGATTCAATTAGTTTAGTGTGCTTGTGGTATTCCCTGCTTGATTGACCAGTTACCTGTTACGCATTCTCATCGTTATAGCTTATGGATCTCACTGATAAGGTAGTTCTAATCACTGGCGCTCGACGGATCGGTTCCTCTGTTGCTGCGACTTTGGCTCGCCAAGGGGCTAACCTTAGCCTTTCCTACAATAACTCTAACCAGGAAATAAAACACACGGCAGAATTAATTAGAAATATTGGAAGGCGTGTGATTATCATCCAGTCTGATCTGACTAATGCACGAGATTGTCAACGACTTGTCGATGAGACCGTGTCCGGATTGGGAAGGCTCGACGTGCTCATTAACATGGCGTCGACCTACAGTTCCAAGCCTTTTGATGAGTTGACAGAATCTGATTGGGAAAGTGGATTAGCAGTCGATCTTAAGGCTGCGTTTCTTTGCACGCTTGCAGCAGTCCCTCACTTACGTGCTTCGGGTGGAGGACGAATTATTAATTTTTCAGACTGGGTGGCTCGAAGTGGACGTCCACGTTATGAGGGTTACCTGACTTATTATGTGGCGAAGTCAGCTGTTATAGGGCTTACAGAAGCTTTGGCGCTTGAGCTAGCCTGCGACGACATTTTGGTGAATGCGATTGCTCCGGGGCCAATTCATCCGCCAAATGATATGGATCTACGCAGCGTGAACGAAGTAAAGAAATTAACGCCATTAGGTCGTTGGGGAGGCGATCAGGAAATAGCCAAGGCTGTTGTTGCACTTATTGAATCAGAATTTATAACTGGCGAAACGCTCCGCGTAGATGGCGGACGACATTTACGATAAACAGAAAGCAAAAATATAATTATTCCTGTTTGTTTTTTGTTCACTAATCTAAATCACGATTCACAGTTTCAATAGAAAACGCTGGTATGCAAACTGCTATGTACTCCGCACCTCCGTGCGCTGGCGTGCTATAACGAATCCACTCACCGGGTTTGGCTACGACCGCTTGTCCTTCGTGCACCTCAAATTGACCATCTTGATGTTCAATGCGAAGTATTCCACGTAGCACGATCGTAATTTCCTCAAATTCTGGACGTTGCCCCGGTTCGCTCCATCCCTTGGGGGATAACATCCTGGCGACACTAATTTGTCTATAGCCAGAGTTGATACGTCCCACAAATTCTTGGATCTGTTTTGGTTTTGTTCCTACTGCTTGGATCAAGGAAGGTTTTTCAATGAGAATTGGCATTTTTACTTTTTCCTTACTGAATCAAGTTACGATTTGTTAGCGAGGGTCAGAATTCTGTTGAGAATATTAGCAGCATTCGTAGGAGGTAAATTACTGATGTACAGGTTTTTAACACCAATATTTCGTAACGCGCATATCGATTTGGCACAGATTTCCTCAGCAGTTTTACCGTCAGAGAATTCCTGCATAAGGCCTGTCCGAGGCACTGGCAAAAACTGACTCAATATATCTAACGTGGTTTTGTTTCCACTGCGATAGTAAAAAACTCCGAATAGTCCAGGCAGTCGTAATTTATACTGTTCAGCTTGAATAAGGAATCGTTCTACTGATTCTAAGTCGTGATGTGAAACAATTTGAGTAAGATAGAATTCGGCCGTTACGTCTAACGCAGAAAGGAATTCGATTTGTAATGTAGTGTTCTTATGTGGATTTGCCCACCCTCCGAGTTTCAGTCTTGGTTGACGTTCTCGGATTGCCCGTCGTAGTTGCCAACCATGCGCGACACATCTTTTTGGACCGACCGTTGAATCACCTCCGACAACAATCAATGATCGAAATCCGTTTTCCCAGGCTCGGTCAGCATAGGCAAGGCAATAATCGAGTGTGTGTTTTGCTGTTAGAAAAGGAACTACTCTTTCGCGTGGTGCATCATTGCCAAGGTTGGCAACAAGATGTCTAAGGTTTTGTTCTTCGCCTTCGCCGATCGCGTTGTCTGTCAATAGCACAAACGTATCATTTCGTGTGAGATCACGTACGGCATGATAAGTATCGATCCATGCCTCTATTCCAGAAGTCGTATCGAGTTGAGCCCGAGGTGGACGCAACTCAACAACCACGGTTGACTGGGTGGTCTCAAGTGAGGATAGAAAGGAATAAGCAGTATGGAGTCGTTGCACTTAAATCCTAAATAGTTGCCTTTTCTTTTCTGCAAAAGCTAAAAAATTCCCGAACCATTAATTTTTTTGGAAGACTAGCGGTTGAACGATATTGATTCTGGTAAAGTACTTTCAGGTCGAAGGTGTTCTAATACAAACTCAAGCATCTTGGCGTGTCGATGCTTTTCGAGTTCTGGACTACTAAGACGGTGTCGTGATCTTGGGTAAAGCATCATTTCAAACGACTTACCCGCCTTTTGGAGTTCGTAAGTAAATTGCAGCGTATTTTGCATGTGCACGTTTTCGTCCATCGTTCCATGCATAAGCAGTAAAGCACCATGTAGGTTGCCTGCCGAGAATCGTGGGGAGCTTTTTCGGTACCCATCCTTGTTGTTTTTTGGCATTAACATGTAACGCTCAGTGTAAATTGTGTCGTAGTCACGCCAGTCAGTCACTGAACCTCCAGCTATACCCATCGCGAAGCTTTTGCTGTGAGTTAGTGCATAGCTAACCATATATCCGCCGTAACTCCATCCCTCAATTCCAATCCGAGTCTCGTCAACATAAGATTGTTCTGTTAGCCAACTTATGCCGTCTTCAATATCCCTAAGTTCGAGTTCGCCGAAATTTTTATACACTGGCCATGTCGAGACCGCGCCCTTTCCGCTGGCTGTGCTGTTATCCATAACCCAAACGATGACTCCGCGTTGTGCCAATAATTGCCAAAATAAATAATTCTGGCCGGTCCAGCTGTTACGTACACGTTGGGTATGTGGACCGGCATAGATGGGTTGATAGACGGGGTATCTATGAGTCGGGTCAAAATCTGGTGGTTTAATCATGAATGCTTCCATAACAAAGCCGTCCCGGTTCGTTACTTGAAGAAATTCTGGAGTCGAAAGTTCGTAGTTCTGAATTGATTTCATTTCATTCCGATTGATAGTTCGTGTTTTTGTGCCATCGGCTGAATGTAGTCGAACTTGCGGTGGGGTGATAAGAGTGCTCCACCAATCAATATAGTGCGTAAAACCAGAGTTAAATAGAACGCGGTGAGTTCCCTCTTGTCTAGATAATCGTGATAGGTTTGAACCATCAAGTTTAATACGATATACATCACTGCCAATGTGGCTACGTTCAGTGCCAGAGAAATAGATCCATCCGGTTTCTTCATCAAAGCCATGTAGTTGGCGAACTTCCCACGGACCATCTGTGATCTGACGAATCAGCTTACCGTTGCCTCGATAGTGGTAAAGATGTTTCCATCCAGAGCGTTCGCTGAGCCATAGAAATGAACCGTCCGCAAGCCAGTTGGTAGAACCGTTGACATTTACCCAGGCTTCGGTTGTTTCTTTGAGTAAGTGAATTATTTTTCCAGATTTCGTGTCAGCAGAAACTAGATCAAGCCATGTTTGTTCTCGATCCTGAATCTGAAAGATCACATTTTGGCTATTGGGTGACCAGTCCACACGTACGACAAGTGGTTGGCTTTGCACATATTGATCTAGGTCTACCCAGGTTGTGGTTCCACCAGCTGATTTTGCTAAGCCGAGACGAACTCCAGGGTTAGGGTCTCCTGCCTTAGGATAATTCCAAGTTTCAATGTTTGGATGGTAGGCAATGTGGTCAATGATTGAAAAGTTGTGAACATTTGTATCATCTAATTGAAGATATGCGATGTTTTTAGAATCAGGACTCCACCAATAGCCACGAAAATTTCCACGACCGTAGATTTCTTCCTGGTAAACCCAATCGAGTTTGCCATTTCGGATCGAGTCGTTTCCATCGTTGGTCAATGTGTATTCAAGGCGATGATTAAGATCGAAGACATAGAGATTGTGTGCACGGACAAATGCCAACATCTGTCCATTTGGACTGAACGAAACCTCTTCTTCTGTTTCAGTGGTTTGTGTCAAGCGAGAGACGCGAGCAGTTTTAATATCGTAGTGGAACAGATCGTTATCTAACTCGAATACCATTGCTGTCTGTGATGCATCGATAAGATAAGTGGAATGTCGAATTAAATTCTGTATATCTTCGTAACTAACACCAGGGAGTTCATTAAGTGCTAGTTTGATCTCTTCGACAGTTAAGAGTGTTTGAGTCGAGCCTGATTTTGCATTGACTTTCAATAAAGAATTCTTCGAATTGTCATTGTGACGAGTCCAAAGAAGATAGTGGTCATTATCAGTCCAGACTAAATCCCAGGACGGATTACCATGGAAGTCGATCTTGCGTTCCGGGTCGAAGATAACGTCAATACTCAGTTGTCTCTTTTGGGTCGATACAGGTTCTACTAAACTCGCTACGATGCTTACCAAAATTGCTAACCGAATGAATGAGACAAGGTAACTACTCATATTTCTACTCCAACCCCTAAAACTCCGTAGTTTATAGACCACTTTAACTATCACACGCAGTGAAGAAAAAACTTAGGACCCCTTATTTTCTGCTGTCATAAAAAAGACTCATACCATATTCTCGTTTTTCTGATGGATTCTGAAAGACGAGCGTTGTATATAATTCAGAGCTTAACAGATTATTAACTGTTTCGACTGCGCAACAAGGTTTCACAGAAGGGAGTCTTATCAATGCGACTGCATAGAGTTTTTATTATGGGTCTAGTTGTTGCCGTTATTAGCGGGTGTGGTACTTCGAAAAACAATGATTCGAAAGAATCTTCGATATTAGCTTCAGCTGACGGTGAGCCCGAACGCCAGTATTTGCTCGAACGTGTTGACGATGCTGCTGTTGTCCAGCTCTACGCCGATGGTTTCGAAAGGCTTGACCTTAAAGAGAAAGTACTCATTTGGCATCTTGCTCAGGCTGCCCTTGCCGGTCGTGACATTTTTTATGATCAGACTTATAAACACAATTTGGAAATGCGAGAGGTGCTCGAAGAGATCCTAATTCACGCAGATGACATCGCTCATGAGACACTTTCCGAAATTCATCGCTACACGAAATTGTTCTGGCTAAATACGGGACCTTACGAAAGTTACACCGCACGAAAATTTGTGATGAATATATCGCTAGGAGCATTCGAAAGCGCAGTACATTCTTCATCTGCTTTAGGCGCAAAATTTCCGTTACGTCAAGATGAAACCCTCGAGCAATTTGTTTCTAGACTCGGACCGCTCTTCTTAGATCCAATGCTCGACCCTATACTTACCAACAAGACTCCAGCTGTAGGTGACGACCTACTGTTAACGAGTTCTAACAATATGTACGATGGGGTTTCTATGGTTGATCTTGTTAACTTTGAAGAACAGTACCCACTCAACTCTCGTCTTATTAATAGAGACGGTAAATTAATAGAAGAGGTTTATAAGGTTGGGGGGCTTTATGGATCTCAAATAACCGAAATTGTCAGTCACCTTGAGGCAGCCATGCCGTACGCGACAGTTTCTATGGAGCAAGCACTTAAGGCTTTAGTGAAATGGTATCGAACGGGTGATGCTGCGGATCGTCGTGCGTACGACATTGCTTGGGTAGCAGACCAAGATTCTCAGGTTGATACGATTAACGGGTTTACTGAAGTTTATATGGATGCGCGTGGTGTCAAGGGAGCTTGGGAGGCGTTAGTTTTTTATGTAAATCCGGATAAAACACAAGCTATACGTACACTTGCCGATCATGCTCAGTGGTTTGAAGATCATATGCCTTGGGATCCACGTTATCGAAAGGAAGGCGTTCTTGGGATTACTGCTAAAGCAATCGATGTCGTTATCGAGACTGGTGATTCAGGACCGGTGACGCCAATTGGGATTAATCTTCCCAATGACCAGAGCGTACGGGAACATCACGGTAGCAAATCAATTTCATTGTCGAATGTTACGGAAGCGTACGATCGTTCGCAGCCTCCAGCTTACCTTCGTGAATTTACTTGGACAGAAGAGGAAGCACTTCGTGCAGAACATTGGGGCGATCTGACAAGTGAGCTACACACAAATATGCATGAGGTTATTGGGCACGCGTCAGGTCAATTAGCTGATCGACTCGAGGGTAATCCCCAGGCGTTTCTCAAGGAACAGTATTCTGCGCTTGAAGAGGGACGAGCTGATCTTGTGGGGCTTTACTTTATCGCTGATCCAAAGCTTGTAGAGATTGGTGTAATTCCAGCTAGTGACCACGAAGAGATTATCCGAACTCAATATGAAAGTTATGCCAGAAACGCGATTCTCCAGTTGCGTCGTATTCGGGAAGGTTCACAACTTGAGCAAGATCATATGCGTAATCGTCAAATGATTATTCACTGGCTTATGAACAATACTGATGCCATTGATGTGCGAGATCGAGATGATGAAACATTCTATGTATTAAACGATTGGCGTTCTTTTCGAAACGGAGTGAGTCAACTTTTAGCCGAGATTCAACGTATCAAGTCGGAAGGTGACTATGATGCTGCCAAACAGTTATTTGAAACTTATGGTATTCATTTCGACCCGGCACTTAGAGACCAGGTTCTCCGAAGAATTTCACGAGTAGATCTTCCTTCCTATTCAGGTTTCGTCATGCCTAAACTCGAGCCAGTCATAGCATCCGATGGTGAAATTATCGACGTGATTATTTCGTACCCTTTGGATTTAACGCAACAAATGCTCGAGTACTCGGGTAAGCGTTAGGGTACAGTTAACGACAAATGTCATGAACATTGGAATCGTTTGCTACGCATCGATTGGGGGCAGTGGCATTGTCGCTACAGAGTTGGCTAAGGGTCTAGCCGTCTCTGGGCATCAGGTGCGATTAGTAAGCACAGAGCCACCATTCAGACTCGGAAATTTTCAGGCTGGTTTAGCATTCCATGCAGTACAAATTCCTGGCTATCCATTATTTCGAGAACCACAGTACCTTCTTGCTTTAGCTAATAAAATTGTAGAAGTTTCTCGAGAATTCGAGCTCGACATTATCCACGCTCACTATGCGATCCCGCATGCGGCCGCTGCATATCTGGCCAAGCAAATACTTTCAGCATCTGGCGGAACCAAGGTGCCACTAGTGATCACAACTTTACATGGCACTGACGTTACTATGATTGGCAGTGATCGATCATATTCCGAAACTGCTGCGTTTTGTATCGATCAATCAGATGGCGTAACTGCAGTCTCTGAGAGCCTTCGAACAGATACCTATCGTGAGCTTTTAGTAAAATCTGATATCAAAGTCATTCCAAATTTTCTAGATTGTCAGTACCATTATCGTTTATCAGATGAGGCACTTGCCGAACGGTATCGTGCTGGGGATCCATCGACTAAGCTCGTGATTCACACTTCAAATTTCCGTCCAGTTAAACGCGTAAATGCTGTGATCGAAATTTTTCGCCTAATTAGGAAAAATATTCGAGCAAGACTACTGTTGGTTGGTGACGGGCCTGAGTTGTCTTTGGCGTGTCAGTTAGCGCGAGAGTACGGTTTAGATAAAGACGTTGAGCCACTCGGTGAACAAGAACGAGTCGTGCCAATTCTCTCTGTCGGTGACCTATTTTTGTTGCCTTCATCTCAAGAAAGCTTTGGTTTGGCTGCGCTGGAGGCAATGGCATGTGGTGTGCCTGTTGTAGCATCTCGTGTTGGAGGGCTTCCCGAGGTTATCGATCATGGTGTTAGTGGATTTCTACATCAAGTTGAGGATCTGAATTCCATGGCTAAAAGTGCCTTGCAGTTACTCACCGATCCTGTACTACACTCTCGAATATCAGAAGCTGGTTTAAGTTCTGTACAGAAAAGATTTAACTCCAATGAAATCGTGCCACGGTACGAGGACTTTTATCGTAAAACGCTTGCTAGACACAAGACCGATGTTCCTGTGACTTAACTAATGTGGCTAACCAGGCTGACGTATATTAGCCACACTCAGGATATACTTGTGCCTTATGCTGCCAAATAGATTTGTGGTTGCGAGTAGCATCGCAAGTGCATTTTTAATTGCCTTTAGCGTTGCTATCCAGACATCTAGTCAACCCATAGATGCTTGGCAGAATCGTGTTGAGTTGGGACTTATCCTTCGACAACTTAACACGACTGGCACGTTCATGATGATCACTGCACATCCCGATGACGAGAACAATGCAGTACTGGCAATGCTCGCAAAGGGACAAGGTGTAAGAGCAGCACTCGTTACAGCCACGCGTGGTGATGGGGGACAGAATGAAATTGGCACCGAGCTTTTCGATGCGTTAGCGGTGTTACGTACTGAAGAGCTACTTGCGGCTCACCGTCTTGATGGTGCGGAGCAGTATTTTACTAGAGCTGTTGATTTCGGTTACTCCTTCAGTCGAGAGGAGACATTTGATCTCTGGGGACGGGAAGCTATTCTCAGTGATTTTGTTCGGTTGATTCGAACGATTCGCCCTGATGTAATCACTGGTCTTACTGATGAGGGACAGGGTGGAGGCCAGCACCACCAAGCCTCAGCAATATTGGCACGTGAAGCGTACGCTGCTTCGGGTGACCCTTTACGCTTTCCCGAACAACTTGAGGAAGGACTTCGTCCGTGGAAAGCTAAGAAGTTTTATTTCATGGCTGGATTTCCGTTTGGATTCCGTGGTGAATCGTTGTTACAAACACCCAACAGCACTACTTTAGATTTAGATAATTACGATCAACTTTTAGGACGGACCTACAATGAAATTGGCATTCATGCTAGAAGCATGCACAAGTGTCAGGGAATGTCACAACTGATTCCATTGTTAGGGCCAAATGTTGCGCAGTACCGTCTTGCTGAATCGAGCATCCCTGGTTATACAGGTGTTAATGAGGTATCCCTCTTTGATGGTATCGACACTTCGATTAAGGGACTGATAAATTTTACTGAAGTTACTGCACTGCACGAGCTTGAGTTCGGTCTTGCTTCCATTTCTCATCATGCGCGAGCGGCGGTTCTATCCTTTGAACAAGGAGAGACACATGCCTTGGGTGAACATACCTTGGAAGGATTGGTAGCTGTTAGACGCTTGCGATCACAATTAAAGGGATTTGATTTATCGGTTGACGCTAGATTTGAAATAGATTCTAGGCTGGAATTAAAAGAACGACAGTTCGAGCAAGCTGTAATCTTGGCCCATGGGTTACGCTTTGAAGCATTAGCTGACGATGGCGTGGTCACCCGGGATCAATCTATCCCTGTGTCTTTCTTAGTGGCCAATCGAGGGCATATTGATGTAACGGTCAAGCATGTAGGTGTTACTGGTTTTAGCGATAAGTCGCAGGCTTGCGAGAGTCATGTAGTGTTAACATCTAACACTTACGACTGTTCATCCGATCTACGAATTCCGACTGATGCAGGCCTGACGAATATTCATTGGAGCCACTTGCCAGGTTTTGCCCAGTATGACTTGGATCCTGATGTGCCATTCGGCGTGCCGTTCTATTCAACACCGTTCAAAGCAATCTTTGAAATCGAGCTAGCTTCAATGAATATAAGCATTGAGCGGCCTATAGAGTACCGGTACAGCAACGACATTTTTTCCGGTGTTAAGAAAGTAGAATTACAAGTGGTTCCCAAGTTAGCCATTGAGATGACACCTGCGATTGCAATCGTTCCATCGAAGTCCGGCGAGCCACTAGAACTCCGTGTAAACGTCAATAATCTCATGCCATCTCAAGTGGTTGGTGAAGTGACACTTAAGCTTCCGTCTGGTTGGACTATGATGCCAAGAACTGCGATGGTCGAGTTCGCACGTGAGGATGAGTCAAAGAGTGTACGATTCACTATTGATCCTGGAGATAGCGTAGCAGGTGAATATCAGATCAGTGCAGTTGTCCGTGCACAGAAAGAAATATTCGGTTCTGGTTATCAGGTAGTGGAGTATCCACACATTGGTAGACGTCACCTAGTGCAAGCTGCTAGCACTAAAATAAAACTGTTAGATGTTCAGATAGCACCAGATCTTACGATTGGTTACATAGATGGTGTTGGCGATGCTGTTTTTTCAGCGATTGAGCAACTTGGATTCAACGCTGAGTTTATTGATGGCGATCAACTTGTTTGGGATGATCTCTCAGGTTTTGATGTCATCGTAATTGGTGTCCGTGCTTATGAGCGTCGGGCCGATTTGCGTGCCAACAACGCACGATTACTTCAGTATGTGAAAGAAGGTGGAACGTTAATCGTGCAGTACAATAAATTCGAATTCAATGAAACGCAGTACGGACCTTTTGCAGCCAAGGTGAGTCGTAACCGCGTAACTGATGAAAACGCAGCAATCCGAGTTCTTGTAAATGATCACCCAGTGTTTTCATGGCCTAATCAGATCGATTCGTCTGCATGGAGTAATTGGGTACAAGAGCGTGGGTTGTATTTTCTTGGCGAAAAGGATTCTTCGTACGTTGATCTTGTAGAGCTAGAGGATTCGTTCGACTGGAATACTGGTCTGAAACGTGGTGCACTAGTTGAGGCACGTTACGGTCATGGTCGTTGGATTTATCTCGGTCTTGGCCTTTGGCGACAGCTTCCAGCTGGTACAACAGGTGCTTATGAACTGTTAGCTAATCTTCTTAGCCTTGGTGCGCTTGAATAATCTCAGTAGCTTAGAGTCAGATTTGTTTCTGAGATGCCGATTAACTATGCAGGCGAAATCCGACACTTCGCATCGAAAAAATTAGCAACTGATGACGTTTATCATCTATAAATGATTATCAATATTGAGTCGTCCTGTATAAATTGCCATTCCCACTACAGCATCAATACCCAATCGATCTAACTGATTAATTTCAGCTTGTGTCGTTATTCCTCCAGCGGCAGCAAGATGTCTTTTTGTGGTTTTTCGTACCTTTAAAATAGCCTCGAAATCTGTGCCTTGCATAAGTCCTTCTTTGTCAACGTGGGTGTAGAGGAACGACCCGCAGTACGGTTCGAATTCACAAACTGCCTCTACTGCTGTCAGAGAAGTTTTTTCCTTCCAGCCTTTAATGACCACATTTCCATCCTTGCTGTCTACAGCTGCTATGATTCTTTCAATCCCAATAGTGTCGGCTAGCAGCTTTGCAAAGGCAATGTCGGGTCGTCCGTTCTTAAATAACGAGGAACCGATAATCACAGCCGTGGCTCCATAGGCGAGCACTTCACTTGCGCGCTTAAGGGTTCGGATTCCACCCCCTACGCGACATGGAAGTTGAGCGGTAATATACTTCACTAAACTATCATTAGTTCCTGATTCCATTGCTGCATCAAGGTCAATTAATTGAACTAACGGGAAGTGTTGAAATTTTCTAATCCAGCCTTTAATGTCGTTGGTTTCGAGTGCCTGTCGTTCACCCTGGACTAATTGGACAACACGTCCATTCTTAAGATCGATTGACGGAATTAACATCAGTCTGTATTTACTAATTTAGAGACGCACTGGTATGCCATGTGCTTTCAGGTGCTGTTTAAGATTGACAACAGCGTATTCCGAGTAATGAAAGATTGAAGCTGCGAGTGCTGCGTCAGCTTTGCCATTTTTAAATACCTCAACAAAATGATCAAACGTCCCAGCCCCACCAGATGCTATCACTGGAATAGAAACTTCTTCCGACACTGCGGCTGTTAATTGACAATCAAACCCAATTTTGGTTCCATCACGATCGATTGAGGTTAGTAAGATTTCTCCAGCGCCTCGATCCGCTGCCTCTCGTGCCCAATCGATCGCATCACGATTAGTTTCTTGTTGGCCGCTACGAACGTAAATGCGAAAGAGATTTCCTGCACGTTTGGCATCAATGGCGACAATAACAGCTTGACTACCGTAGCATTTCGCAAGTTTTGTGATGAGCTCTGGGTTTGAAATTGCCGCTGTATTGAGGCTTACCTTGTCAGCACCGGCTTCAATCGCAGTGTGCGCATGTTGTTCGCTGTTTATTCCGCCACCCACACAGAGAGGAAGAAAAATCTCTTGGGCAACTGCATGAATCGTTTTAGCCATTGCTTTACGTTTTTCAATGGTGGCAGTGATGTCAAGAATAACAAGTTCGTCTATCCCTTCGTGATTGTAACGTCGAGCCAGTGTTCCTGGATCGCCAGCGTTACGCAAATTCTCAAAATTGATGCCTTTAACAACCAAGCCATCGCGTACATCCAGACAAGCGATGATCCGTTTTGAAAGCATCGTTAATTTTTCTTTCCGGTTTTGGCTAGAAAATTTACTAGGATTTTGAGTCCTACTTCACCAGATTTTTCAGGGTGAAACTGTACACCTGAAACATTCTGACGCTGCACGACACTAGCAAAATCAACTCCGTACGTCGTAGATGCGATACAGTCTGACGTTACCGGAGCGGCATACGAATGGGTAAAGTAAACTTGATCACCATCTTTGATTCCATCCATTAGCCACGACGATCGCGTTATATGTAAGGTGTTCCAACCAACATGGGGCACCTTAAATGTTCCAAAGCCATTGTAATTGTCACATTTGAGTAAAGTACAGCGACCTGGCATCACTCCAAGCCCTGGTAAGGTCTTCGATTCCTCGCTACTGTCGAATAGCCACTGTAGGCCAAGACAAATTCCGAGGACAGGGATCCCACGTGTAATTGCTTTGAGCACTGCATCTTTCCATCCATGCTTTAAGGCAGCTGTCGCCTCAAAATTTCCAACACCTGGTACTATGAGTGCCGAACTTGAATTGAGATCTAACGGTGATACTGGGATGCTGAATTTAGCCCCCAGATGCAGGAGTGCCTTTCTGACAGATGTTAAATTTCCAGCACCATAGTCAAGTAACGCTATATCCATAAAAAAAGTAGAAGATAGAATGCAGCAGGAAGCCAACATGGTTTCATAATTCGTGAAGTCCTGTTGTCTATCTGCTGTAATATTATTTCAAAAGTCCTTTGGTGCTCGGCAATGTCTTTAGTAATTGTCGGTCGATGGAACAGGCTGTCCGTAACGCACGGGCAAAAGCCTTAAACAGAGCTTCGACTTGATGATGACTTGATCGTCCATAGAGTACCTTTAAGTGAACATTAGCCCTAGCTCCTTGTGCAAATCCTTCGAAAAAGTCATGGATGAGTTCAGACTGTAGGTCTCCCACTCGTTTTGCCCTGAGTTTAAGATCGATCACAGTGTGCACTCGACCACTGATGTCAATAGCCGCAACGCCTAGTGTTTCATCCATTGGCATTATGAAATAACCAGCTCGATTAATACCCCGTCGTGTTCCGAGGGCCTTAGAAACAGCCTCTCCGAGCACGATTCCCAGATCTTCAACGCTGTGATGTTGATCGACATCGAGATCGCCCTTTACCTTTACTTTTAAATCAAAAGCTCCGTGACGTGAAAATATTTCGAGCATGTGATCTAAGAAGCGAATACCGGTTTGTATGTCATATCGACCATGACCGTCGAGTTCGAGACGCATATTGATCTGCGTTTCAGTAGTTCGCCGGTTAATACTAGCGCGTCGCACGTGTACCTCCTTATTTTCCCCGAACGGTAACCGAGGCTGCGTGTGCTACTAAACCTTCGGCGTTAGCGAGTGAAATTACAGTAGGTGCTATTTGTCGTAGTCCCCTTTGGTTTAAATACTGAATACTATTTACTCGAACAAAATCAGATGCGCTAAGGCCTCCACGAAAGCGTGCGGTGCCATTAGTCGGTAAGACATGATTGGAACCCGTAGCGTAATCTCCAGCTGCCTGAACGGCGTAAGGTCCCACGAAAACCGTCCCGGCCTGTGTCAATTTTTCGGCAACGGACTTTCGTTCACACACGACGTGCTCGGGCGATATTTTATTTGAGATTTCAATAGCTTCATTAAGATCCTTGGTGATGACTGCCACACCGTTTTTCTGAATAGATGATCGAGCAGCCGGATTATTAATTAGTTGTTTTCCGACAGCCCGTTCAACGGCATGGGCTAAGCGCGAACTGGTTGTGAGTAGTATGGCTCGAGCGTCTGGGTCATGCTCGGCTTGTGCAATGAGATCAGCTGCTATCCAGTTCGCATTTCCTTTTTCAGCGAGAACCACAATTTCAGTCGGACCAGCGCAAAAGTCAATAGGACAATCATTTGACACTAGAGCTTTAGCAGCTACAACGTACTTGTTTCCAGGTCCGACAATTTTATCCACCTTTGGTACCGTGGCCGTTCCGTACGCAAGCGCAGCGATAGCATGGGCTCCACCTATTTGAAAAAATCTTGAAACATGGGCTTCTAACGCCGCTGCAAAAACGATCGGGTCTGGTTTTGAGCAAACGGCAATCACTTCATTAACACCAGCCACGCGTGCTGGAATTGCAGTCATTAAGAGGGAAGACGGTAATGGGTAGCGCCCACCCGGAACATAGCAACCAATTTTCTCCAGCGGCGTAACGCGCTGTTCGATTGAAACACCAGGGACCACCATTACTTTCCACTTCTTCGGTGCTTGACGTTTCGCAATGCGTCTAATATTCTTCGCCGCTTCCTTAATGGCACTTCTAAGGTCCGGAGAGATCTGTTTCGCACCGTTCTTTATGTCAGAGTAGGGCACTTCGAGTGGACCAGACAGCTTGTCAAGGCTACGAGCATACCTTTTCAATGCGTGATCACCTTGGTTTCGGATTGCTGCAATAATGCGAGTTACCCGTCGTTTGATAGTTGGGTCTATCTCTTGCTTACGAATAACAACTCGCTGCATTGCACGTTTGTTAGTCGAGGAAATAATCTTCATGAGTGGATCTATCCTTCAGGCTTCACAAACTTTATAGAACAATTTTATTGAGTGGATACTCTACTATTCCCTTGCCGCCTGTAGCCTTTAGTTTAGGGATTAATTCACGCACCGAACCTTTTTCAACGATAGTAGTGATAGACACCCAACCGTCATCGCTGAGGGCTGAAACCGTTGGGCGTTGTAGTGCTGGTAGCAAAGTTAATAGCTTGTTTAGATTTTTGCGTTCGGCGTTAAGCATCAACCCCACATGACCTTGAGCTTCAATACCTGCTTGCAGTAGAAGTGCGATATTATCAATCTTTTTTTTCTTCCACTTATTTTTCAGCGCTTCCTTGTTAGCAATAAGTTGCGGATTCGATTCCAATACCGTGTCGATAATTCTGAGATGATTAGCTTGGAGAGTTGAGCCAGTCTCGGTTGCTTCAACGATAGCGTCTGCCAACTGCGGCGGTTTTACCTCTGTTGCACCCCATGAGAACTCAACGTTGACGTTCACTCCACGTTTAGTAAAGTACGATTCTGTGACACGCACAAGTTCAGTAGCGATGGTAGTGCCTTCAAGTTCCTCTGGTTTTTGGTATGGTGAATCCTCCGGAACTGCTAATACCCAGCGGACTTTTCGAAAGCTTTGCTTCGAGTAAATCAGATCAGCGATGGCCACTACATTTTCACCGGTGGCAGCAAGGTGCTCAGCAATCCAATCTTGACCTGTCAGGCCAGCGTCTACTGCATCGGCAGCAACATATCGAGCCATTTCTTGTGCGCGGATCAACGTACACTCAATTTCAGGATCATCGATAGTTGGAAAGTAAGATCGCGAACTGACGTAGATGTTGAAGCCAGCTCGATTAAACAGTTGAAGAGTTGAGTCCTGCAAAGATCCTTTAGGAATACCTAGTTTTAATTTCATGTTTCAAGCTCTCTAAAGAAGCAAGTACGTTCGCCTGTGTGACAGACATTTCCATCACCTAGACGTTTAACACGAACTAAAATTGTGTCGTCATCGCAATCTGTTAGGATGTTTTGTACTTGTAATCTATTTCCTGAAGTTTCACCCTTTGTCCACAATTTGTCACGCGTTCGGCTAAAGAATGTTGCATAGCCTGATATTTTAGTGCGTTCGAGGGCTTGCTTATTCATGAATCCAACCATAAGTACCTCATTGCTTTGTTCATCCTGTATAACTGCTGGGATCAAACCATTAAGTTTCGAAAAATCCATATTTGTCTTACCTGCTTCCTGCTAAGCTTTATTCAAAAAAAAACCTCGCCGGTTCTTCGGCGAGGCCATGTGTGCGTCAGAGTATAGCTTTCTTAATACCTACCTCACACGCAGCACCACTGGCCCGCCAATTCACGGGAATGATGGTGGTGACGATGATACGTGTGACGGAGGACAAATCTCATGATGTATTTACACTAGCGCAGCTTGAGAGAAGCTGTCAACTGAGGATTGCCAAATAGGGATGTTCGTCATAAGGCCACAACACCCCTTACAATAAACAGATGTGGAGTCGAGCACCGTGTTTATTACAGATAGTTTTCCTAATATACGTAACTATTGTCACAGTTAAATTCACTGAGGCACAGAATAGCCAGTCTCCCGAGGAGCGAGCTGTTGCATTCCTTTCTACCGAGGTGCCGAGCTGGTTTTCAGAGAACAACTGTTACTCGTGTCATAACAATGGTGATGCAGCCAGAGCACTTTACACGGCAGTAAGCATGGCGATGCCTGTTGAGCAGGGAGCTCTACGTGATACTACAAATTGGTTGCGTCGTCCAGAGACTTGGGATGACAATGCTACGAGGACAGAATTCAACGATCGAGTGCTTTCACGCATTCAATTTTCAGGAGCTCTTCTTGCAGCAATCGATGCTCGAATAATCAAGGATCAAGAACCTTTACTTGTCGCGGCTAATCTAATCGCCATTGAGCAGAAAGATGATGGATCATGGCGCTTAGATTCAAGTGGAAGTATCGGATCACCCGTGACCTATGGAACTGCACTTGCTACCTGGGGAGCTATGAGCGTACTTAAGCGAGTTAAAAGTTCAGAACTTTCAACATTTGTTGCTAAGGGAGAACAATGGATTCGTGAATTTAAAGTGAAAACTGTAATTGACGCTGCCGCCATCGTATTAGCTCTAGGATTGGCAGTTGACGACGCAGCTCATTACCAGCGTCAGGCATGTTTAGAGATTTTCTTAAAGGGACAAGCACCATCTGGTGGTTGGGGTGCTTATCTTAAGACACCTACCGAACCATTCGATACGGCACTTGTCGTATTAGCTCTCTCCGGATTACTCAATAAATCAAAATTGGCTGAACCCAGTTTGGATTACAAGGAATTGTTGCGATTGATTATTGATGGAAGGGCTTTCTTGCTCTCTCAGCAACTCGATAATGGGAGTTGGTTAGAAACTACACGTCCACCGGGACAGCAGAGTTATGCACAATATATATCTACTACCGGATGGTCGACGTTAGCACTGCTTGCTACGGTTGATATCTCAGCCACACCCGTAAAAACTATTAGATAATTTGTTGTTGGCACTATTTAACGTACTTCAAAGGGAATTCGATAAATTTCTTGCTCAGTCGTTTCATCGATGCGATCGAAGACATCGATTTCAAATGGGACCCCTATTCGATTTCCAGCTAGGTCTTCCAGTATGGAAAGTGCGACAAGTACGTATGAATCAGCTTTCCAAGAACGTGATGGTGAGAATAACCAGCGAGTTTCCCAGTTGTTAATGGTTACCTCTCCGTTTAGTCGATTTCCTGAGGTATCTTCAATAGCTAAACCACGTATAAGTAAACCTCGGTCCAGGGGTTCTGGGAAGGAAACCACTAGCCGTTGAGTGGTACCGGCCTTTGGAACACGCAGTTTCCACGTTTCCAGATCTAATGGTGTTATGTCTTCAGGAACAACGGTAAAGACTTTTCTGAACCCTTCCTTTAACGGCACCCCAGATGCATCTGGCCAGTTTGGACTAATAACGATCGTATAAATTTCTCCGTTAATCAGTGGGCGGCCAAGTTGGTCATTAGGTAGTAATCCTTGTTTAACTCGGCCTGGGTCAAAGAAAACAGTGTAGCGTTGATGGTTATAATCCCAAAATTCTAAACCCAAGGGGAGAAATGGAGCTTCAACTGCTTGCCCATTTTTGTCAAGCAGTTGGATGTAATCAAGTCCGTCAACAGCACTCATTGGTGCAGAGAACTCGACGTAAAATTTAAGCTGGTTTTCTGGAATCGTGTTTCCCGATGGAAACAAGTTAGAGACAATGGTCGATGGTTCAATATGCAATTCAGGTAGGCTAATAATGGTGGTAACCTGAGACATGGTTTGGTGTTCTGTGCTAATTGCAGGAAGTGCTGTTGGATTAAACACAACCTGATATTCAAGTCCCGGATCAAACGGAAACATCGGCTGAAAACGTACAATGCCATCTTTGCCAAATTTGTAGTCTCCCAGCACTGGTGGGATGTTCGAGATATTGCTATCAGGTTGATGCACCGTAACACGTAGGAGCGATGTCCAATCTTCTTGTGCGAGAGAAGCATTTTGCAATGATAGGATCGCAGTCTGAGGTAAGCCGCTCAGTGTTACTATTGTATTTGTTTGATTGTCAGATGAATCAAGAGCAATTTTTATATTAGAAGTTAACGATTGTTGTGTTCCTTGGTTGCACCCTAGCACAGAGACGATTGCAAGCGCGTTAATAGCAAGCACAGCACGCAAAAGCAAGCGAACTCCGTGACATACAACAAAAGGGTGACACGCAACACAGCCTTGCGTTAATAAAATCAAACTCCGGATACCCTTTCAACTAACGATCTACGGTAATTCGACTGATTTCAAATTAGCCACGCCAGAGTTGTTGCGAGCGATGACAATAACATGTTGATCGTCTAGCATGTCAAGCTGTTCTACTCCTGTCATTTGGGATACCGTTTCATAGGCAACCCCGGCATGATTGCCATCGGCAACGCGTTCAGTGAGACCTATCTGTGACTCGAAGTCTACTGTAGGAATTTTCATTACACCTCGACTTGTATTCGACATGAGAAGATAATCTTTGCCCTCTTTGGTGTATACGATCATGTCGAGTGGTCTATTTCTATTACCCAGTTCAGCAAGTGTAGTTCCTATAACTTTGCTACCTGGTTTTAAATTATTAATCGGAAATTTGACTAGTGGTGTACACAGATAACCTGCGATTAAATGCTGTTCACCGCCGATGTTGTAAGGCACAAATGTGTAAACCGGTGAATGTGTTTCGAATTTGCCATGAGCAGCATGCCAGATCTCGACACTCGTGCCTTCATCAATGTTATTGAATGGATAAACAACCGAACGCAATTTTGATGAGAATTCCTCATTAGAGAGACCTGCAATAAATAGACGGCCATTGGTATAGACCATATCTGTTATGGCTGCAGCCCGTGGATTGCGTCTGGCACTTGGATCGGAATTCGGTGGATTTGGTAGCTTAAGGCTAGTGTATTTAACGTCATCAAGGTTGATGACATCGATTGTGCCTGCACCATCGATACGGATTAAAACTGGCTTAGCACTGGCTCCTCGTCCTCGGGACATTGAGATGAACGTGTTTTTCGAGGATGGGTTAACAGCTAGATCATAGATCTGTATTTCCCGAGCGTCGGTTCCAAGCAGTAAAGCGATTTGTTGGTCAATGCCGTTAATATCTTTAGTGCCAGCCTGTTCACCAGTGAGGAGCTGTCCCATTTCTAGAGCGTAGATAGAAGCTCCTTGATTATCAGCAATAAATAGGGTTTCATTTGGCCCAAAGGTTAACGGACCGCCTGATAGTAGTGGAGGACCAGTTCCTGTGTCTGCGTTGGCAGAAAGATTTGAAGGCAACGAGCTGATTAACCCTATTATTCCAATAACTATGGTGAGTATGATTAGTTTGCGAGGCATTAATTGTGTGCTCCTTGATTTGTAAAGGTTCGACAATACGATTCTAATCTAAACACTTTTTTTAATAAGTCTAGATAATGACAATGCTATCTAGTCAAAGTCGATTCGACAAGGTCCTTCTGTTGGCTATCTTTAAACTAGTTTTTAAATATCTAGGAGCAACTGAAGTAATTTATAGTTAGGCGTAATAGGAGGTTTGATTATGCAGGGAATTAAGCTTCTAGTGATGGCGATGACAGTTGCGAGTCTGACAGCATCTTTAGCAGCCCAGGATGACGAGTTTGAGGCCCAAAAAGCACTTGTAGAGTACTTTCGTGCTTGGAATGCAGAAGATAATGAGGCAATAGCCAAGGCGAGCAATTTTCCTCGTCTAAGCTTAGGTAGTAATGGGCAAGTTATTGTGCGTGCAAGTCCTGAAGATATTACGACTGATTTTGAGGGACTTCGACAGGGAGAGGGGTGGAATCGTACCACTCTCGATCTATTTGAAGCTGTTCAGGTATCGGTTGACAAAGTGCATTTTAAAGTCGTGTTTAGTCGCCGCTACGAAGATGGAACAACCTATCGTACAGTTCCGGCTCTTTATGTAATCACGAGGCAAAATGGCCATTGGGGTTTACAATTGCAGTCCTTGCTTCCGGCGACTTTCGTTGCACAGTGAATAAATGAGACGAGAACCAGAAAACAACATAAATGTTCACATTTGTCTAAGTGAGCCTGATTCTATAGAAAGCGGTAACTGTCTCTTATATATAAAGTTATTCGTTAATTTAACAAACAAGCGAAACATATTAATCTAGCGTTTAATATCTAACTTGACATCTGCGTAGATGGGCGATATAGATAATCATATCTATATAGGATTTCTGGAAAGATTTGTTCAAGCCATGACATCCGTGGTCTTTGAATTTAACATTTAACAGGGGAATTACAATGAGAAGTCTTTTTCTATGTTTAGCAGTAATTGCAGCTTTTATTAGCGCACCAGTGTTGGCAGCCGAGATGACTGTAACAGGTGAGTTAGTTGATCATGCGTGTTATCAAGGCAGAGGAGCAGAAGAAGGCACCGGATCCGCGCATGCGTCATGTGCACAAACATGTGCGAAAAAAGGTCAACAGGTGGCTCTTGTTACAGAAGGCGGTGACGTGTACTTTCTGGCAGGCGAAGTAATATCAGATTCGAATGCTGGCCTGGTGCCGCATATGGGCCACGTGGTCGAAATAACAGGAGATATTACCGAAGCAGATGGTGCCAAAACCATTACCAGCGATGCTATTAAGCATATCTCCGTTGCTGGATAAAAATTTAATACTGATAATTTTTAAAACCCCATCCGTTTACGGGTGGGGTTTTTTTTATGCGATAATTTTCTTTCCTCTTTTTAATTCAAACCAGATTTCGTCTTTACCAATCAAGAGCAGCATATAGCAGTAGCTTGTCTATCAACTCGAATACAATAATAACCATTTTGTTAAGATCAAATTTGGTATCAAGAAATGTTTAGTTAAGAAGCTAAAATACCACTGCAGTAGTTTTAGCGCTTATTGTATCTCTAGGGATCAACCTATTTGTAGTATGCCGGACTAATTATAATCATGAGTTGTGGGTGTTGTGGCGAATAAGGTTTCCGATTGCATTAATTGGTTGCCGTGGGGTAATGAAGCTTTTTCGAAAGCTCACGCTGATCAAAAACCAATTCTCCTTGCTATAGGCACGGCGTGGTGTCACTGGTGTGCGGAGATGCTACAAACGACATACTGTGATCGTACTGTTAGTCAGCTTATCGAGAGGCGCTTTATTCCTATTTGGGTTGATGCTGAGTGTCGTCCTGACATAAACGAGCGCTACAATCTTGGCGGTTGGCCGACAACAGCATTTTTAACTCCAGCCGGTCACATTCTTGGCGGTGAAACTTATATCGGTCCAGAGCGAATGGCAGAACTTCTGGATCAAGTGGCTGATGCATTTGTAAAGCTAGATCAGAAATTCTATGTGAATAGTCAGGATGAAATACTAGGCATGACATCAATGTCAGATAGAGAACTTGATCCAGATTCTGAATTGGAAGCATGGTTCTCGAGTTACTTGATCAAGCAGTTCGATTCACACCACGGAGGCTTCGGGACCAAGTTAAAGCGTGTGCATGCCCCGGCGCTTCAGTTTGCATTCTATAAGCACGCAGAGGGTCACGAGGAGTTTGGGGCTGTCGCTGTACAAACACTGGATGCGATTGGATGGGGTGGGTTGTACGATGACATCGACGGTGGGGTATTCCGTTATTGCGCGGGGCGTGACTGGACCTCTCCAAGTGTTGAAAAACTACTCACTGTCAATGCGGAAGTCCTTCATGTGTTGCTTACCGGCTCGTTGGTCATGAACGAAAAGCGTTATCGTGAGAGAGCAAGTGGCCTGATTCAGTATATTACAGAAGTTCTGGCTGATCGTCCGGGTGGAGGTTTCTTTACAAGCCAACATGCTGATGTACGTTACTATGCTGCTGACGCCTCCGGCCGTCGGTCCATTGGTTCACCACCTGTTGATCCTGTTGTGTACTCAGATACCACGGCACAGATGGTCTCAGCGTTTGTGTATGCGTTTAGAGTGTTTAATGAGTCATCATTGCTTGAATTTGCAGTGACTTCACTCGAACGTGTCATTGTTGATACCTATCAGCGTGGCCAGGGAATTGCCCATAATGTCAGCGAGGTTAACCCGGTACGTGGACTATTAGCCGACCAGGTCTTTGTGAGCGATGCCTTGCTCGACTTGTACGAGGCAACTCAGCGCGAGGTGTACCTTGATATGGCCCAAGAGTTGATGCGGTTTGCCGTACGAGAACTCTCTGATGTCTCTGGTTTTGGATTCATTGACCGTGTCATTGCCAAAGACGATGTAGGGTTACTACGAAAACCACTTACTCCGTTCGCGATCAACTGTACTGCAGCACGCGTAATGGTACGTTTGGGACGCTTAACTGGAGCAGTTGAATTTCGCGAACGCGCAATCATGATCTTAAAACTGCAAGAAGCTAATGTTCGTTCACATGGTATCGAGGCAGCACCTTATATTCTTGCCATGCGGGAGGTGTAGCCATGTTAGATCGACCATGTCGGAGGTGTCTGTGTCAGATCATATTTCACTAATTCCTAAACTTAAGCATATCGCCGCTCGACTTAGAATTGAATCTGTTCAATCAACTTCAGAGGCTGGTAGTGGGCATCCCTCGAGCTGTTGCTCCGCTGCTGATATCGTTGCGACATTATTTTTCGCTGAGATGCGGTTTGATCCACATGATCCGCAAAATGATTACAACGATCGATTTGTTCTTTCGAAAGGTCATGCTGCGCCGTTGTTATATGCTGCCTGGGCTGAAGCTGGTTTTATCGAACCGAGTGAACTCCTCAATTTGCGAAAGCTTCAAAGTGATTTTGAAGGTCATCCAACACCCCGTTTGCCATTTGTTGATGTCGCAACTGGTTCACTTGGACAGGGGATCTGTGCAGCAATTGGTCTCGCGTTGAATGCCCGCCGCCTTCAATCAGACTATCGCACTTATGTACTAGTTGGAGATGGAGAATCCGCCGAGGGATCAGTATGGGAAGCTGCTCAGGCTGGCGAGCAGTTCAAACTCGACAATCTATGTGGCATTACCGATGTAAATGGTTTTGGTCAGAGTCGACTGACTCAATGGTCACATGATACGGAAGCTTTTGCCCGGCGGTGGAAAGCGTTTGGCTGGCATGTTGTAGTAGTTGATGGTCACGATATTAATGCCTTATTAGAGTCCTTAGATGAAGCTAGGAGCACTAAAGGCTGTCCAACGATGATTGTCGCTAAAACTCTTAAGGGAAAAGGAATTCCATTAATGGAAGGTAAGGAAGGCTGGCATGGTAAGGCTGTTCCTAAGGGGTCTGACCTTGACCAAACCCTTGCAGCACTGAAAACACAGTTAGTGAGTGGCCATATCCCTCCACAGATCAAACTTCCTCAAGTGCGTGTTAGAAGTGATTTCTCAAGCCTTTCTGGAAAATTACCTAATCCAAAATACGATCTCGGTGCAAAGGTGGCCACCCGAGAAGCATATGGTCACGCGCTAGTTGCTTTGGGAAAGGTCGACCCACGAGTCGTTGCACTTGATGCTGATGTGAGTAATTCCACTTTTAGCGAGAACTTCGAACAAGTTTACCCAGATCGTTTCTATGAGACATATATCGCTGAACAGGTAATGGTTGGTGCAGCTATGGGACTGGCAAGCCGTGGTGCAGTACCCTTTCCATCAACGTTTGCCTGTTTTCTGACTCGTGCTTCAGACTTTGTCCGCATGGCTGGTATTAGCCAGGCAAACATTAAGTTCGCCGGATCTCATGCTGGCGTATCTATTGGTGAGGATGGACCATCACAAATGGCACTTGAGGATCTTGCTATGATGCGTGGGGTTCCTGATTGTGCGGTGCTTTATCCTTGCGATGCAGTCAGCACAGAGCATCTAGTGGTGGCTGCCGCAGCACATTCTGGAATGGTTTATATTCGAACGAGTCGTCCTAAGACTCCAGTTATATATACACCTAAAGATCGTTTCAAAATTGGTGGGTCAAAGGTTTTACGTGATAGTGCTGATGATATAGCGACGATCGTTGCAGCCGGTGTGACGGTGTTTCAAGCTCTTGATGCTTACGAACAGCTTAAGGATGAAGGTTGTCTTGTTCGAGTGATCGATGCCTATTCGATTCAACCAATAGATACAGCTGTACTCGTAAATGCTGGTTTGCAAACTGACCAAAAGATCATTACGGTTGAGGACCACTACGTAGTAGGGGGATTGGGCGATGCTGTGAGTGAAGCTGTTTCAGAGCATGGTATCACTGTTACGCGTCTTGCTGTGCGTGAGGTTCCACGAAGCGGAACGTCGAAGGAATTATTAGAGAGGTACGGTATTTCAACTGCTCAGATCATTAAAACTGTGAGGGAACAAGTTAGCAAGATCGCCGAGTCAGCAATGGGAAATCGTAAGACATAACCACGTTCAAGTGATCGCTTGTTTAGGTTTTAAGCTTTTTCGTTCAACACTTGAAGCGCGTTCATAACTTCATCAATTTCTGGAAAACGCTCATGCTCATGCTTGGAAAAGACCATCGTGCCGTTCGCAGCGACATCGAAAATACCGGTACTGCCTTCGATTAGTTCAGGCTCGACCTGAAACACGCGCTTAATTTCGGCCGCCAGACTGGTGGCCCTTGGTAGATATCTTCAACGGACACAATATGTAATTGAAACTTTCACTTGGCAAGCTCCTTGTCAGCAATGGGAAATCGTAAGACATAACCACGTTCAAGTGATCGCCTGTTTAGGTTTTAAGCTTTTTCGTTCAACACTTGAAGTGCGTTCATAACTTCATCAATTTCTGGAAAACGCTCATGCTCATGCTTGGAAAAGACCATCGTGCCGTTCGCAGCGACATCGAAAATCCCGTTACCACCTTCGATTAGTTCAGGCTCGACCTGAAACACGCGCTTAATTTCGGCCGCCAGGCTGATGGCCTTTGGTAGATATTTACAAGGAACACAATATGTAATTGAAACTTTCACTTGGCAAGCTCCTTTCCATACATTAATCATAATGGATCATATTGTCCATCGATCAAGGTATCAATTTTCTGTTCTGCGAATTTTGAGGCAAATCAATGACTGGCTATGTATTCGGTGCACCGTGGGCGATGGCTATAAAAGTAATTACGGTCGTGACTATTATCGTGGTGTGTATACCAGTTTATATTTTCATCACGCTCCCAGAGGGAGCTGCCTGGCTTGGATGTCTTATGGTTGGAGGACCTGTACTGTTTATTTTAACCTGTGCGGGATACACAATCCGAGGTTATCAGTTAGATGGGTCTTCGCTTTTGATCCATCGCTTAAGGTGGACAAATCGATTGGATCTTGTCGGCCTTAAATCCGTTGACTACGATCCATCTGCTATGAGTCGTTCAATCCGACTTTTTGGTAACGGTGGATGTTTTTCTATAACTGGTTGGTTCTGGAACAGAAAACTCGGTCGATATCGTGCGTTCGTTATGGATCCGAAACGAGCCGTGGTGTTACGGTTTTCTGATTATGTTTTAGTCGTTTCACCTGATCAACCTGCCAAGTTCGTTGTTCTCTTTCGAGAGCTTCATGGTCTGTAATGCTTTAACATTATCGAATTATTTATATGTTCAGAAGATCACAGGAGATTCCGTAGTCTCAAAATTAGACGAAACATTATTTTTGTTAACGGCCCAAGGAAAATAGATAGCTAAGGAATTTCTTCTGGAGTTTTGAAAACCGTGCCAACCGAAGTTGATTAGCTAACTTACGAAGCACTTCTGCTTGAGTAGGGTACGGGTGGATTGTATTGCCGATCACGCTAAGACCTGCCCCGGCCTTCATTGTGACTGTGACTTCACTAATGATGTTCCCTGCATTAGGACCGACAATCGTTGCTCCAAGAATTTGGTCACTACCTTTCTTTACATGAATTCGAGCAAACCCATGGTCTTCGCTGTCGAGAATTGCACGGTCAATTTCTTTAAAGGTCTGCGTAAAAGTTTCTACTTCTATTCCTTTTGCCTTAGCATCAGACTCGTACATTCCCACATGCGCAATTTCAGGATCTGTAAACGTGCACCAAGGAATAATCAGGTCTTTGGTGGTAGCCATGCCAAGTTTAAATGGGTGGGGAAACAATGCATTCCGAATCACAATTTGTGCTAGCGCGTCTGCGGTGTGTGTGAATTGAAACGGAAAGCAGACATCACCAGCTGCATATATTTGTGGGTTACTCGTCTGGAGTTGAGCGTTCACTTTTATGCCAGCCATGTCATGTAGAACACCGGCTGTTTTTAGATCGAGATTTTCAACGTTAGGCATGCGACCTACGCTTACTAAGATTTCGTCCACGACAAGTGCGCTTTCTCCCTTAGACGTTTTGTACCGAATAATCTTATTTTTGTTAGGAAGTTGCTCAACGGTGTCAATCGACACGTCAAATATAAATTCGATGCCATCCTTCTCCATTTGGTTCTGTACAATTTTCGCGGCATCTTTATCTTCCCTTGGAAGGATCTGATTGATCTGTTCAAGCAGGACAACCTTACTTCCGAAACGTGCAAACGACTGGGCTAGTTCACATCCGATCGGTCCAGCTCCGATCACTGCTAACCGTTCTGGTTGTTTGGTTAATGAAAAAATCGTTTCATTTGTAAGATACCCAGTCTCTTTTAAGCCAGGGATTTGTGGTGCGGAAGGTCGTGTGCCAGTGCAAATTACTGCACGACTAAAACACAGTGTGGTGTTATCTACTTTTACCGTGTTACGGCTTGCAAACTGAGCTTCGCCAATGAATACATCGACACCAAGACTGGTAAATCGTTTTACTGAATCCGTTCGACTAATATAGGCTCGAAGGCGACGCATTCTCGCCATTGCTACATCGAAATTACATCGAGTATTAGGTGGAAACTCTAAACCAAATTCAGCACCACGTGAAATGGTTGTCCATTCACGTGCTGCTCGAATGATACCTTTGGATGGGACACACCCAGTGTTTAAGCAGTCCCCACCCATTAAGTGGCGTTCGATAAGTGCGACTCTAGCACCTAAATGTGCTGCCACGGCCGCTGTTACTAAACCGGCAGTTCCAGCACCAATAACTACTAAATTGTATTGACCAGCTGGCTTTGGATTTTTCCAAGTAGGTGGATGGACATTCTTTACCCATTCTTGATTAAACGAATCATTGGGAGGTATCAGGACAGGTCCTGAATTCACAGGATTATCAACCATGGAACACAACTATATGTCTCAGATGGGGGAAATCGAAATAGCTATTCTACACACGACAAATAAAAACAGTTCACGACTAGCGTGCTGTCTGTCCTTCCCTCAGTGGACGTTGTGGCAAGCGTGGTTCGTCGGGATAGAGATTTGCGACATATGTTCCGTAACCGTTATAAATAGGCGTAGGAAAAGTTTCCTCAGTATCTAGCCAATAGGAGACATTTTGCGGCCAGCGAGGATGTGGAATATTTGGGTTAACATTTGAGATAAAGCCGTATTCATGAGGTTGAACCTGCCAAAAAGTCGATGGTTCACGACGAACGAGCTCGATTTTGACAATTGATTTTGGATTCTTGTATCCATATTTCCACGGAACAATAATTCGAATTGGTGAGCCATGCTGTCGTAACAATGGTTCACCATAGACTCCTGTGACGACCATCGCGAGCTCATTCATAGCTTCGTCGATTCGTAGTCCTTCATGATAGGGCCATGGGTACCAAGGTGAACTAGCAAGGCCAGGCATCTGATTGCGCACCTCTGCACTTTCGAATTGGACGAAATTTGCCCTGTTTGTTGGTTCAACTTTTTCAAGTAGTCGGCGAAGCGGAAAACCCGACCATGGAACGTTCATTGCCCACCGCTCAACACAACGAAAATGGCAGACACGCTCCTCGTGGGCAAAAGAAAAAAGATCATCGAGATCGAACGTCATTGGTTTATTGCACTCACCCTTGATTTCTACTTTCCATGGTTCGACCTCGAAGTCACCACAAAATTGCCAGACCGGTCCACCACGTCCGGATAGGAATTCATAAAAGTTGTTGTGCGAAGCTGCTACTTGGCGTGGAACAAGCTCTTGTCTTTCGATTGCAGAAGGTATATTAAAGGCAGAATTTCTTTCGACTGGAAATATAGCTGGTCGCTGAAAAGGGACTTCTAGAGGTGATGATTGAGGTTGCACGTTAGATGTTGCAGAAGAAGATTTAATCGTAAGAGGGGCTGCAAGCATTCCCATCCCAAAAGCAGACAGGAATTTCCGACGATCAAAAAATACTTCGGGATTAGTAATGCGCTGTGACGGAATCCGTGCAGTGTAACGTTGGCCCACTGTTACCTCCAGTAGCTAAGTGATTCAATTACAGCGTATCACTAAATGAGTCAATGGGCCTAATACGCTGTTTTGGTAGATGAGATAGTCTTGTAAGAACATACAGGAGACATTTATGAGCCTAAAAGAGTTGACGATACCTAAACACTTAGATGCCCTTCCAGGTAGAACACAAAAGATGGCGATTCAAAAAAAGCACTACGTTACGGGTGTGCTACTCGAGCCTCCATTTCCTCAGGAGTGCCATCGTGTAGTCTTAGCGATGGGGTGTTTCTGGGGTGCTGAGCGAAAGTTTTGGGAAATACATGGTGTTTACACAACCGCAGTTGGATATGCTGGCGGACTTACTAAAAACCCTACCTACGAAGAGGTATGCAGTGGTCAAACTGGGCACACCGAAGCCGTTCTTGTTATTTTTAATCCAATGCACGTTACGTTTGAACAGTTGCTATGTGTGTTTTGGGAAAATCACGATCCTACCCAGGGCATGCGTCAAGGTTATGATATTGGGACTCAGTACCGTTCTGCGATTTACTGCTATACCGATTATCAGCGGAAGGAAGCGGAAGCATCGCGTGACACTTATCAACGAGTTATTTCAGATGCTGGCCATAGCGTGATCACGACAGAGATCGCCTCGGGCAATGAGTTCTACTATGCCGAGTCCTACCATCAGCAATACTTGGCAAAGAACCCTATGGGTTACTGTGGGTTAGGCGGTACTGGAGTATCGTGTCCTATTTAAGATCAGCTCAGACTACTTTATTGTTTCCAACTCATTCTCTACTCGAAGAATACCTGGTGTCTGTCTCACGATCCGTTGAAGTTCAATGAGTTCGAGATTGGACTGTACCCATCCAACAAGTGTGACTACACTGTTGTGAACGATGATATGAAATGGTGGGTTAACCCGTGTTGAGAATTGTTGAAAATGGATATTTGAAAATATACGTGCCGCAAGTGCATTTCTAATAGACGCATCAGCTGTCGAAGGCGGGAGCGTCCTGACATCGTTTTGTACATCCTGGACTCCGTTTATTTTTGCCACTCGCTCGAAGATTTCACCTGACTTGTCACGGACTGGCGTAACCCAACCTGAAAGCCAGACGACACCTTTATCAACCCGACCTTCAATATGATCCCAGATCGTATAGTGTGGATAACGCCTTAAAGATTTACCCACATCTTCTGCTATGTCACTATCCTTTTCCTCTGATGGGATTTCGATTTCGCTCACGACCGTCTCGACACCCTCAACCTCGAGCGCACGTTTAATCGCCTGGTTCTTGGCCCAGAATGTTGGCACACGTCCTGTAAGGGTTACCTCAGTGCCGTAAACGGAGACTTGAATCTGGCTTAGATCTCTTTCGTTACGTAGCGAGTTCCTAACCTCGCGTTCGATTTGAACTACTGTCTGAGTAGTTTCGAGAGCATGTGTTTCGAAAACTAGATTCAGTGTGAATATGCATGAAACAATAACGACGGTTTGGGTTAATGTAGTCATTGTTATCTCATAAGCATTAGCGAATGCTAATTAGCAATCGCTTCGGCGGCTGGCGATTCTGGCCACACCGGTTTGCGTGCGGTTAAATAGTTAGAGTGAGCAAGCTGGCTCTGGAAGTACGAAATCTGTGAGGCATAGAAGGTTAGCTTAGCAAACAAACGTGCGATTACATAAGCTTGTCCAACGAGTAACGCAATCCACATCGATGTATTTTCAGGCCCGACACTTGTAGATGCAATTGCGTACACGCCTAGTACAGAGATAAAGAATAGACCGTTTAGTAAATATAAGACGAACACTTTAGTTCGCTGTCGGTACACGAACCTAGTTGCAGCCATAAGAGCACCTATCATACTACGACGATCCTCCACTACAACCCGAATCTTCGCGTAGTCTGCTACGATGTTTACCAGTATTAAAAGCATACCGAAAACAACATAGAGGATGATTCTTACTAAAAAATCTGTTCTTTCAACGGTTAGATTTCTCGTTGCCATAGAGTACAAATCATCAAAAAGCCAGCTGTGAACATAATTAAATAAAATCCAGTACGCTAACCCGACTAGTAATGCAAGACGACAAAACCTAAAAAAATTTGTGCCGCATGCTGCGAAGAAACCGGAACTCGAAACTCGATGCCCACGTGCGAAGCGGTCTAGAATTCCTCCAACAAGAAACCCCCAAATAATTAGATAGCCAGTTATTACTAAGACTAGTGTGCTCTGGGTGCCTTGGTTATCTAGAAGCATACTCAAGTTATTCAAAACGGCACCGAAACCTATAATCACAGGAGAAAAAGTTTGCTCAAAACCATTAGCTTGCGCACTGAATTCTTCCCACCATTGCCAGCTGATACCGTTCGCTACAGTTTCAGCCGCCACGCTTTGACCTAGATGGGTGGCGATTGCATTTTTTAGGATTAACCCCAGTGGCACGGCTGAGAGTAGTGTTACGGCATACATCCCTACCAAAATAGCAGGGGACTTAAAAACACGATAAACACCATCGAAGAAAGCTTGAGTCAAATGAAAACTCCGTACGTCAATAGTAGATCCTGGAACCAAACTATCCATCTCAGGCTCCATTTAGTCGCGGCGGTTTGCGCCATTGGTGTCAGCGTTTGACTGTTATTGGTGTAATTAATATCCATCAGTAGTATGTGCTCAGGGTCCACAAATGCTTTATTAACGCGCGTCTCGTGTTCATAAGTGAAAGCCGTCCAATGTTCCTTCCCATCCCACTGTTCGCGGACTTCGTATCCGTCATCAAATTCGACCAATATCTCAACAGGAAACACTCCGTCTCCGTAACGACGCACGACCACCGTTGATTCAAACAATGCTTCATGCTCATTTTCTAGAAAGATGGGTTCTTCATCTTTGTCAAAGAAACCTCGGCCACCAATTCGACGACTAGAGAGTTTCTGAATACCGTAGTCAAAGACGTTGGCGGTATCATGGACTTGTTTAAAGAACCAAGTGAGATCTTGGTTGCTAGCGTTGTTGATGACATCAAAAAAATCGTCAGGTGAGGGATGTAAAAATTTCCATTGTTCAAAAAATGTAGACATTCCTTTTTGGAGTGTCGGCCAGCCGATCATTCGCTCCAAGGTGTGAAGCCAAAGTGCAGTCTTATCATAGGAGATACTTCCGGCAGTTCCAGGCCAATAGCGATATGTTGCTGTCGACGCTTTATCCATTCGGGCATCTCGCCTATACCCAGTGAGTCTATTTCCGTCAATTTCTCTGGACCAGGGAACATCGTGTAATACCCAAGGAACGAAGCCACCGAATAATCGAATGGAATGGTAATGTGGTGCAAATGATGTCTCGAGCACGCGTGCAGTCGAAAAAGTAGTAAGCCCTTCGTCTAACCAAGCATGCTCGAACTCGTTGTTACCGACTACGCCGTACCAAAATTGATGTCCAGTTTCGTGAATGGTTACCCCTTCAGGTGAGGACACAGCAGTCGGTGCCAACCATCTTGATCCAGCCGTGAATAAAGTTGGGTATTCCATGCCGCCTGATCCACTCTGCCAGGCAGGGTCGACGATTGTAATCTGTTCGTAAGGGTAAGCACCGTACCATTCTCCAAAGTACTTGAGCGTGTTCCGTGTTGCTTGGAAAAGGCGGGATGCTTGGTGTTTGTGTTCTGGTTGTAGGAGTAGACGCATCTCGACAGATGGCAACTCAGCATGTTCGAAACGCTCACTTAGATCAAGAAAATCAGGGCTTGTCGTCCACGCAAAATCATGAACATCTTCCTGATAATAATGATGAGTGACTGTGCCATCTTCATTATTAAGCACGTTGCGCTTTATGCCAGTTGCTCCGACTATCCATGCTTCTGGAACTGTAATCCGAACATTGTAAATCCCGTAATCGGAGAAAAATTCTGTAGCTGCATGGAATTGGTGACAGTTCCATCCTGTATCTTCAAGAACCCCAATTTTTGGAAACCATTGTGCAATGAAGAAATAATCGCCGATTGCACCTGTCCGAGCGAAGGTTCGAGGAATGCGTGAAGTCCATTCGATTACAAGGTTAACTGTTTCTCCAGGCTTAATAGGTTTCGGCAAAGGCACCACTAAGACGGTTTGATCATTAAGGTTGCCATCGTCCGGTGCAATAAACTTAGCCTGGTTCACTAAATCAATCGCCGGTTCGTTTGCTGGGCCAAGCAATTGTACGGACGTTACATCTATCCATCCCCAATCTGATTCAGGACGTCCGTGAAGGCGTGAACCTCGTCCCATTAAGCGTTCACGCATCCAAGTGGACTCCGTATTTTTCCAGGCGTTGTAATAGAGGTGGAACTGAAGTTCAGAAGTATCGATTCGAGAAATATTCCTCCAGTTTAGGGTCTCTCGACCGATTAGGGTTCGTTGTTTTGTGTCTAGCCTTACATCAATAGAATAGTTCGCGTTTCGTGGCGAAGGATTAGTCACCACTGAGCCAGTTAGTGTTTGCGAGGTTGGTTGAACTGTAAATGCTGATAAGTCTGGTGAATGGAGCACTTCAAGAGTTACGAAGCATATTCCAATAGATAACGCGATGCTCGCAATAAACCATCTTAGCGGTATGACTTTACGGCTGACGATTTTAGAAAGGCGAAGCATAAGTGGCTAGAGACAAGTTGAAAACGGAAAGATGACGAGCAGAATTCACTTCTAAAGCATTGTTGGTCACCGTTTATTACCCACTCTTTCCTTAGTGTTCAGCTTAATTAAGCTAGTCATCTAATCCAAATGTGTACACAACATTTCCAGCTGCGATTGTTACGTACTGTTTACCAGATACAGCGTACGTCATTGGTGCCGCGCGGACGGGACCTCCCAATGCAATATGCCAGAGGCTTTCACCACTCGTAGCATCCAATGCATAGAAGTACCCATCGCTGCTGCCACTAAAAACTAGGTCACTGGCTGTTGTTAAAATCCCGGCGTGTGACATTGGTTGGATCGGGAATTGCCAACGACGTTCTCCGTTCTTTGGGTCGATAGCTCGGATAGCACTAAAGTGCTTATCGCTGGGTAGAACTGACTGCACCCCTCCGCCTGTAAAGAATTCACCTTCTTCGTATTCCTCGTCTCGGCTAAAGACCGCCTCCTCACCGTCGAATGAGTTCACATAGATAAGGCCAGTTCGTGGGCTATATGCAGCTGACCACCAGTTGGTTGCACCAACAACCGGTGGAGAAATGAGTGTGCCCTCAGGTGTTGGGGATGTATTCGGAAGTCGAATGGGTCGACCTTTTTCATCGAGTCCTGCTGCCCATGTTTGCCGAGCAAACGGTTTCCCAACCAAAAACTCTCCTGTTTCTCGATCGAGTGTATAGTAAAAGGCATTTCGATTGGCCCACATCATAACCTTACGTTCTTGCCCGTACAGGTTAATGTCAGCCAGTATGGGAACCTGCACTGCGTCCCAATCGTGTTCGTCGTGAGGTGTGAACTGAAAATGCCACGCCATATTTCCTGTGTCACCGTCAAGAGCAAGTGCAGAATCAGAGTATAAATTGTCACCTAGCCTGGTTGCACCGTTCCAGTCTGGAGCAGGGTTGCCTGTGCCCCAGTAAATAAGGTTTAACGAAGGGTCATAAGAGCCAGTAATCCAGGTTGGGGCACCTCCGGTACGCCACGAGTCACCGGCCCATGTTTGATTGTCAGGGTTATCTGGTCCTGGAATAGTATGTGTGCGCCATTCAAGGGCACCCGTTGCAGCGTTGTAAGCATCGAGAAATCCTCGTATACCGTACTCGCCACCAGCAATACCTGTGACGACTGTATCTTTAACGATAAGTGGTGCAGCTGTTTTACTGTAACCAGCTTTGTGATCAGCTACTTCGGTATCCCAGAGAAGATTTCCTGTCTTTGCATCGATGCCAACGAGGTGAGCATCCAGAGTGCTCATGTACAGTGTTTCTCCAAGGATAGCAACTCCCCTGTTGTTGCGACCGCAGCAAATACGGAGGTCTTCTGGTAGTTCATGGTCATAGCGCCAGTAAGGACGACCGGTTTTTGCATCGAGCGCAACTAAATTACTCGGCGACTCTGTGACGAACATAACACCATCAACGACTAGCGGGACGGTTTCAGCAGCATCAATCTGGGGAATTTGATAAGACCATTGCAGTTTAAGATCACTAACGTTACGTTTCTGAATCTGATCCAGTCTACTGAAGCGTTGGCTGTCAAGAGTGCCAGAGTACATTAACCAGTTATGTGGTTCATTTGCGGCATTAACTAGGCGTTCCCAGGTGACAGGGGATAATGAAGGCTGTAGATTATTAGATAACCGTTCTTGTCCAAATCCAAGATAGGTAATTGCAAAAAGCACAACGATAATTGTTGATAACCTGATAATTAACATCAGCTTTCCTTCCGCAGTGAGGCAAGATAAGCAACTAAATCATCTATTTCCTTCACAGTAAGAGTCTGTTCGACGCTTGGCATTGTAGAATCCTCTATTCGCTGAAAGGATCGGATTGTTGCCTTTGAAAATGACCACAAATTTTCATTTTTGTCGATAATTCGAAATGTGAACGTATCTTCGTTTAATCGAAGACCTTCGATTACGGATCCATCTAACCGAGTCGCTTGCATTGTCCACCAACGCGGGCCCACTTCGTTATTCGGGTTTGTCAAATCGAGTCTCAGTTTGTCTGGTTGTCTTCGTTCCCCAATTCTTGAGAGGTCAGGGCCGGTTCGCCCGCCTTGTCCGTTGATCATGTGACAAGTGAAACATTTACCCTTTCCATTGAATATTTGTTGGCCAGCGTTTGGTTGGCCTGGCAAGTCAATTTTTTTTAAAGCTATGTTTAAAGAATTCAAATATTCAACAATTTGCCACACAGATTGATCGGGTTCCCTAGTATTAAGTCCAATCATCGCAGTACCATCCACGCCTTCCCTGATAATGTTAAAGAGTCCAACCTTTGTGCTGGCGTGTTGAAAATTTCCGGTGGTTAAATCAGGTCCCCCTGCTTCATGGCCGCCTTTAGCGTCTCGCCCATGACAGGTGCCACAGTGCCTCTGAAATAAAAGTTCACCCGCTTTTACATCGACTACTGCGACATCGAACGGGTTTTGAATCTCTGTTGCTCCTGCATGCGTAGCCAATATTCCTATTGTTAGAATTCCTGATAGGAACGTGCTGTTTAACTTCAACCCTATATTCCAGTGCATGATGCTTCTCCTTCAAACCAAGCCATTCCCTTTTGATTATCCACACTGCTCAGGTAATCATAATCGTCCTTGTTGTTTTGGGATCGAAAAAAATGTAAGGATTTTCATGTTTGTCGCATTAGTGTTAAACATTAATGGAGATGTTTCAGATTTAAAGATTTTATTTAGTCATAGTTAGTTCGGGCTAGCATTAACTAAGGTATAGACAAGCAGTTCAATCTATGACGTAAGATATTAACTTAGCGGAGTCAAACTAGGAAGGCAGGACATTGTGAAAAAAACACGTACGCTACAGGACCTTCGCTTTGCATTTATTGGTGCCGGTTCGATGGGCCAAGCAATGATTGGCGGTTTGTTATCACGGCATCACATTGAACCAGACAATATTACGGCAAGTGATAAATTCCGTGATCAACTCATTGTGGTACGTAATAGGTTCCACATTCACACCACTCTGGAGAATCGAATAGCGGCACGTAAGGGGCAGGTGGTGGTTCTAGCCGTCAAACCTCAGGTTCTACAGGAGGTGCTTTCTGATCTTAATGGTCAACTTAAGAGAGATACCCTGGTGATTTCAATTGTGGCAGGTGCCACGATTGAGTCACTTGCTGCAGGGCTTCGTCATCGGACAATTGTTCGGACGATGCCGAATACTCCTTCACAAATTGGTGAAGGAATGACTGTATGGACAGCAACACCAGAAGTTTCTGACGTTCAGCGTGAACAGGCTCGCACAATCATTGAAGCACTCGGTCATCAACTCTATGTGAATAAAGAGCGGTTTCTTGATGTGGCTACGGCAGTTAGTGGGAGTGGTCCTTCTTACACGTTCCTGTTTATGGAAGCGTTTGTGGATGCTGCGGTGCATCTTGGATTTTCGCATTCGGATGCACGCGAACTTGTTGTGCAGACCATTAAGGGGTCAGCGCTTTTCGCTCAACAATCAAAATTGCACTTCGCCGAGATGCGTAACATGGTTACATCGCCTGGTGGAACTTCAGCCGATGCTCTTTACCAACTTGAAAAAGGTGCATTTAGAGCAGTCCTTTCAAAAGCAGTTTTTGCATCGTATCAACGCAGTGTGGCGCTCGGTCAAATGAATATAAAGCGTCAGGATGAGCGACAACCTGGTTTAAAACCAAAACGCAAAACTAGGCGATAGCTTGCCATTAGATTAACGTCTGCTTTTGTAAAGATCATCATAAATTAATGACTGTTACCACCATCTTTAATCTTGTTGCCTTGCTGATTACATTGGCGGCGGCTTTTGGGTATGTAAACCATCGTTGGCTTCGACTTCCTCACACGATTGGTTTGGTAGTCATTGCACTTGCGGTGTCGTTTGTGGTCCTGCTTGTTGATAATGTGTTCCCAAAATCTGGGCTCGAAGAGACTGTCCGCCGGACACTTATCGATATTGATTTCGCAGATACTTTAATGAAAGGCTTCTTAAGCTTTTTGCTATTTGCAGGTGCTTTACATGTCGATCTTGATGCTTTAATTAGTCGGCGATGGACGATCTCGGTACTTGCAACAGGTGGGATCGTGATATCGACAATCATTATTGCCTCCTTGATGTTCTACGTATTTTCCATTCTAGGTTTCAATATTTCATTTAGTTATTGTTTGGTTTTTGGAGCACTAATTTCTCCGACCGATCCAGTTGCGGTGATGGGTATCCTTAAAGATATCAAGGTGCCAGGCACCCTGAAGGCCAAAATTGCCGGTGAGAGTCTATTCAATGATGGTGTAGGGATAGTGTTGTATGCCGTAATGGTTACATTAGCTACACGGCATGCTAGCGATGTAGATATTCACTTATCTGACGTAGCCAAATTACTTATCACTGAAACATTTGGGGGTGTCGCGTTAGGCCTTGTTGCAGGATTTTTGGCCTATCGAGCAATGAGAACGATTAACGAACATAACCTTGAGGTGTTAATAACCCTGGCGCTCGTAATGGCTACTTATACGTTGGCGACAGGACTACATTTATCAGGTCCATTAGCCGTGGTGGTAGCGGGACTCTTTATCGGTAACCACGGAAAGCGATTTGCAATGGGTCTTGAAACACGAGAGCACATTGATAAATTCTGGTCACTTATCGATGAGGTCCTTAATTCTTTGCTGTTTCTAGCGATTGGCTTTGAAGTGATAGCCATCACTTTTACTGAGAGCATTATTAGTGCCGTAGTTCTCGCTGTTCCAGTTGTTCTGTTAGCGAGATGGATAAGCGTGGCTCTTTCTATTACGTTGCTAGGACTTAGTCGGGAGTTTATAAAGGGTGCTATACCGGTATTAACGTGGGGCGGATTACGTGGTGGGATTTCTGTTGCACTTGCCTTATCTTTGCCTGAGAGCAACGCAAAATCGACAATTCTTGCAATAACATACGGCATTGTTATTTTTTCAATCGTTGTGCAGGGTTTAACGTTTAAAAAAGTTGTACGAGCATGGATTCGGTAGCGGAAGCAAGACTTTTACTGAATACTTAAAATCATTTTGGTATATTCTAGCTAACGTTTTTTGTAGGCTGAGAATGTATATATTTCGGTGGTTCACGTTAAAATTAGTTGAGTTCCGATCCACCAACCCATCACGCCAATAAGCACACCAAATATACTGTCTAAGAAATAGTGATAACGCCCCAATACAGTCGAAACGGCCATACTGGTCGCGAGAATTACTGAAAGCATCCCAATTTTTGAGTCCATGGAAATAATTACCAGCGCGGCAGCTACATTGATTGCTATGTGACTGCTTGGAAATGTGCTGACGTGCATACTAGCCATATTTCGGACAAAGAAATTGAGGCGTCTAAAAATTAGGTTTCGTTTGATATGTAAGTTGTTTCGCTCAAGATATAAAGGAGTACGGATTTGTAACCACGGAAGACATCCGTAGCATCCATATCCGGCTAATAAGACAGCCGTCCAAAAGTAATCAGACTCTGTTGATAACCTTATCCAGCAGAATAGACCGAAGTTAATAAGCACCATCGGGTAGGCAAGGACGTGCGTCAACTCTAGGTACTCGAGTAAGAGTTTAGGGCCACGTGTGAGCAGGGTTGTTATTTTAGTAAGTTCAAACACAATACGATCGAAATTTGAAAGACGTTCTTCAATAACAATTGTCGGTTGGCAAAAGAATGCCACGCTGCACCAGTAGCCTTGGACAAGATAAATAACCGGCAACCACTCGCGTGCCAATTGGAGAGTCGGTGACAGTTGCAGTTGAGACAGCATAATAGTTAAACCGGAACACACGATTCCTACGGCTAATATCCGCAGCCGTGCTCGATTGCCTAATGGGAATATGCGTGCTAGAACTATCAGATATATAAAAAACCCAATGACAATCCATTCGGCAAACCACAATCGAGACAACTCATTCATAGGTGTTTCCTATTTTCTTAATTGTTGACGACTGGCAGGATCTGGAGAAGACCATTTGCCAGGCAGGCACGGTGTAATAAAAACATTAGGATATTTTTAGATACAGTTAATTCAGAATATTTATTTGTAGTTATCCGAAACTCTTGCTCTCTCCTAAAGAGTAGTTCTTTGCTATGGCACTGAGGTTGAAAAGCAAAAAAATGAGACTCGATCTCAATTGTGCTTGACCGACCAAATAAGTCGGATATATAGTTACTATTGAAAATGAGATTCAGTCTCAATTGTATCTCATTAATAAAAAGCATCCTTATTGTGCTTGTCTCTAAATTTCACTTGGAGCACTAAGTATCAGTATAGAACTAGGAAAGTTATCCACTTCATGTTAGTAATTCTATTAGTTTTCACGTTTATGGGAATGAGTCAATTAAGTGCGGTGTCGTCAGACAAACTCGATGATGCAGCAGAAGAAGCAATAGAGCAGGTTGATAATCAGCAGTCTGTGGATTTGGAGGAATTACGTCGACGTATTGAGGTTTTGGCTGAAGAAATTGAAAGTCTTCGGAGCGGAGAAGTCCAACAAATTCAACTGAGTGAAGAAGATATTCGTTCGCTTGGTTTGGCCCCTTCGGCTGCGTCAGCGTATATGCGAGACGCTGGTATTTCGTTCGCCGGCTACGGTGAAATGATTTACAAGAATTATTCGGAAGCAAATCAATCTGGAAACATAAAAGGAACCAAATTCGATTTCCTACGCAATGTTTTATATGTAGGTTATCGGTTTAACGATAAGTTCATATTTAATTCAGAGATCGAAGTCGAGCATGCAAAAGAGATCTTTCTCGAATTCGCATACATTGACTATTTAGCTAATGAGAACCTCGGGTTTAGAGGAGGATTGTTGCTGGTTCCTGTGGGGTTGGTTAATGAATTTCACGAGCCAACGGTATTTTTCGGTGCTGACCGACCTGTCACAGAGCAACGGATTATTCCAACGACATGGCGAGAGAACGGTGCGGGAGTTTACGGTTCTGTAAATAATGTGGCGTACAGAGCCTACATTGTTAATGGTTTTAATGGCTCCAAATTTTCGTCGGCGGGATTCCGTGGAGGTCGTCAGAAAGGTGCAAAGGCAAAAGCCGGCAATATGGCTTTTGCAGGCCGGGTCGACGTTACACCAATGCCCGGCGTTTTAGTCGGCGCTAGTCTCTATAGTGGTGGTTCAGGGCAAGGTGATATCAAGAATAACAGTCGTGACTTTAATGTACAGACATCTATATTTGATCTTCACGGACAGGTACAAATACGAGGATTCGATCTGCGTGGTCTTTATGCGCGGTCATCAATCAGTGACGCGCTTGAGCTCAATCAGTCATTAGGGTTAACTGGGGCTAATGGTGTGGCTGAAACCATGCACGGTGGGTATGTACAGGTTAGTTATAACCTGTTGTCACAAATTAGGTCGTTCGGTTTATCTTTAGCTCCTTACATTCGTTATGAAAAAGTCGACACGCAAGCAACGATGCCAGTCGGATTTACACGAAGCCTGTCAACTAATGCAACGTTTAGAACACTTGGAGTAGAGCTAAAGCCAATCCAGAACATTGTGTTGAAGGTTGACTACACCTGGGTTAGCAATCAAGCACAAAGCGGCATTAATCAGTTCAGCATTAACATGGGCTATGCATTTTGATAATGAAGATTCTGATGCGACGGAACGATAAATTATTAGGAGGTTTTATTACATTGGCGATGGTAACGTGTTTGTTGTCTGCGAGCGTTGCTATTGAGGCTCAAAGCGGTTTAATTACCAGAGATGAGGCTCTGGCCGCTATTTTCCCTGAGGCTAATATAGAGTCTAAACGTGTATTTCTAACAGCATCGCAGATAGATCGTGCAGAAAACTTGGCTGGCGAAGAGTTGCCAAGCGCCCTGATCGCTCGATATGTTGCTCGACGTGGAGGAGAGATTGTCGGTCGAGCTTATATTGACACACACATCGTTCGAACTAAGCGGGAGAGCCTGCTCATCTCTCTAGATGTAAACGGTCACGTTCGCCGCATTGATGTGACGGCTTTTCTTGAACCATTAGAGTACAAGGCCTCCGAGCTCTGGCTACAGCAGTACAATCGACGGCCACTCGGAGATGATTTGGCGTTGCAGCGGGCAATCCGTCCGATTGCTGGAGCGACGTTGACAGCACTGGCGACAAATACTGCGATTCGTCGGGTACTGGCACTCGATCAAGTCTTAGAGCAGGATAAATAATAGGGTTTGTAAACATGAAACGTTGGGAACGCTGGTCATTTAATGTTTTAAACGTTGCGGTTGCTATGACTGGCATTGCGTACTTCTATATGAAGTATCTACTTTCGAGTGATGATCCATTTGCGGTCGTCAATCATGCTTGGCAATCATCGATGCTGTCTCTTCATGTCGTCTTTGCTCCGTGTCTTGTACTGTTGTTTGGGATTGTACTTCGTTCACATATTTTAAAGCGACTAATGATGAACCAAAGTGCTGACCGTCGTACTGGCTGGCTTTCTCTTTTGAGTTTTACCTCGATGGCTCTATCAGGCTATTTGTTACAGGTTGTGAGTAGTATGGCTTGGGTTAACACACTCCTAGTACTTCATATCGTTACCAGTGTAGTTTTTCTGATTGGTTATAGTTCGCATTTGGTGATTGGATGGTACTTACTCAAAATCACAGATACGGCTTCTACGCCAGAGGCTACACTTTCTACTGCTGCACGTCTTTCTTTATGAGGCGTTTAGCAAGAACCTGCTGCAAAAATTCCTACGTTGGTTGTTTTATAGGTGTTTTACTGCTTGGGGGTACTGTACTAGCTAACATCAACACCCTAGTAGAAAAATCAGTAGAGCGTAAGGTCTATCTCATGGGAACGCAGGCAACACTCATGACTTTGACGACGAACCGTGATGCGGGCCTTCGTAGTTTGGATCGCATGCTAAAGATATTAGAAGCAACCGAGCGTGAACTAAGCACATGGGATGACAACAGCTTACTTACCGATTTAAATCAATGTCCGATTGGGCAAGCTTGGCACGCTCCTAGAAATATTTGCGATCTCTTTGAGGAACTCTTTAAATGGCATTGGGCAACTGATGGTGCGTTCGATCCAGCAGTCGGCCCACTCATTCGTGTCTGGGGAATACGTGCGAATGGGAAGTGGCCAACCAAGGAGTCACTGGCAGTGGCACGGGCACACACAGGATTACAACACTTTTTATTTCACTCAGAGGCCTGTACATTGACTCGGTTGCTCGAGACATCAATTGATGCCGGTGCATTCGGCAAAGGGGAAGCGCTTGATCGTGTTCTTGATCAGGAAGGACAACAAGCGGTTGGGCCTTGGATGATTGACCTCGGCGGACAAATCATTGTTTCCGGTGTGCCAGCACAGGGCAATTGGCCTGTGTTAGTTGCGCATCCAGAAAAAAGAACAAAATCTGTATTTGAACTTTCTCTTACAGAAGGATCCATAGCTGTGAGTGGTTACTCAGAACGCGATCGGTTGGTCGAAGGGAAACGCATCAGTCATATTCTTGATCCTCGGACGGGCCGGCCAGTTTCGAAAAATAGTTCAGTTGTTGTTTGGCACCCGAGCGCTCTAGTTGCTGATGTTCTTGCTACAGCACTTCATGTAATGGGTGTGGACCAAGGGCTTTCGTGGGCCGAGTCTCAGGGTTTAGCGGCTTGCTTTATTCTTCCAGCCAGTGGATCTTCAAAGTTATATAATGTCACTCTTTATCCCACAGCGACATTTTTAGCACGCTTTCAGTCAGTCAAAGCTCTGTTATAATTTCTAGGTTTTTCTTACTTCATCGGAGGTTTTTTTGATTGAAAAAGTTGCCATTAATGAGGGGCTCAAGCTTGCAGACTATGAAGCGATCGCACACCTTTCCGAAGCCGTAAGAGCACTTCGAGCCGAAGCAAAGGATCTTGTATCACGTCTGAAAGGGCGAACAGTTTGGATGGTGAATTCAACCGCCCGTGGTGGTGGTGTCGCCGAGATGTTGCCGCAAATGGTGACGATTTTCCGTGAGCTTGGCGTTAATATGGAATGGGTGGTAATCGGAAGTTCCGATCCTCGGTTCTTCAGGTTGACAAAGCAACTCCACAATCTCATACACGGGAGTCCTACACCACAATTAACTGGCGATGATCGTGCTCTTTATGATGCCGTGAGTCGAGAAAATGCTGACAGCTTTCGTGCACACCTCCGCGCTGGAGATCTGTTGGTGGTACATGATCCACAACCATTAGGCATGGGTGCTCTATTACGTCAAGAAGTTGATGTTCGTGCCGTTTTTAGATGTCACATAGGGCTTGACGAAGTCACAACACACACTCGTTCTGCGTGGGGTTTTCTCAAGACTTATGCAGAATTTTATGACCACTCGATTTTTACGACCACAGAGTACATTCCTGATTTTCTCAAAGGGAGTGCTGGTGTTATCAGGCCAGCTATTGATCCACTGGGCCACAAAAATCGAGATCTACGCCTAACACGATTGATGGGTGTTTTATGTAATTCTAGTCTGGTGAGTGAACAGCAGTCGATTGTGCCGTTGGATTACACTCACACCGTGATGCGTCTCGACGCTAACAGGCAGTTCGTCTCAATCAAACCCTCTAGTGGTATAGGTATACCATTTAGGCCGATTGTCACACAGATTTCGAGGTGGGATCGGTTAAAGGGTTTTAAACACTTGCTTGACGGGTTTGTTCAACTTAAGAAGCACGTTGAGAACAACAATAGCAATAAGGATGATGAACACTTAAGGCGTCTGCAATTGGTCAGGCTTGTTTTAGCTGGTCCAGAACCGGCAGCGGTTGCTGACGATCCTGAAGCTACAGAGGTGCTAGATGAATTAATAACAAAGTATGTCGAACTACCAAAAGTTTTACAGGAGGAAATTGCTATCGTTTCATTGCCAATGACTGTCAAGAAAGAGAATGAATTGATTGTGAATGCTTTGCAACGATCTTCAACAGTTATTGTCCAAAATTCTCTACGTGAAGGATTTGGTTTGACTGTTACAGAAGCAATGTGGAAACGTGCTGCTGTCCTTGGAAGCTCAGCTTGTGGTATCAGACAGCAAATTCGTGACGGTGTCGATGGTTGGTTGATTCAAAATCCTGAAGATCCAGATGAAATATCGACCAAGTTGAATGAGATTCTGAAAAATTCTAGTGGTCGCGTTAAGGCTGGACAGACTGCTCAACGGCGGGTACGTGATGAGTTTTTAGTGTTTTCTCAAGTGAGTAGTTGGTTAAAGACACTGGTTGAACGTGTTTCAAATTGGACCACTTGAAGTTGACGATGATGTTGGTAAATTTTTGTCAGGAGATGAGTCCGTTAACCGTTCGACTGCTATGTTAGCAAAACCATAGAAAGCAGCCACTAACGGATTAAGAAGATTAAAAAACGCGAAGGGTGCGTAGGTTAGTGTCGAGACCCCAAGTGTTTGAGCCATGAATGCTCCGCATGTGTTCCATGGCACCAGCACGGATGTCAAAGTACCTGCATCCTCTAGAGTGCGAGATAGATTTTTCGGATGAAGACCTCGTTTACTGAATTCACCACGAAACATCCGCCCAGGTAGAACGATAGCGATGTATTGGTCAGAAGCAAGTACATTCATACTGATTGATGTTGCAAGTGTTGCCGAGATTAAGCTACCCGTGCTGTGTACAATGCTTAAAATACGTGTCGCAATTACTTGAAGCATTCCAGTTGTTTCCATGACTGCTCCAAACATCATGGCTGAAATAATGAGCCAGACCGTCATAAGCATGTTCCCCATGCCTCCTCGCGATAGCAGGTTGTCCAGGACGGCGTTGCCTGAGTCCAGCTGAAAACCACTATAAAGCGTCATCCAAATCCCTTTAATGATCGCCAATGATTTCGGCAACTCAGTTTCACCTACATAGATCAACACAGTATGACTCTGAAACAACGCGGCGAACAATGCGCCTACCAGTGTACCGATAAGCAGTGCAGGAAATGCTGGAACTTTTTTTATGACCAGTCCAAGAACTACTAATACCGGAATCAATAGATGTAGACCGATCGAAAAACTTTTCTCGAGTGACTGCAAGATTTCACTCAAGTTACTTGTTGTGGTAGGTGTAGGTAGAATCCATCCTGCTAATGTGAAGAGCATTACTGCTATGAGTAGGCTAGGTATTGTCGTCCATACCATGTGCTTTATGTGAGTGAAAAGCTCAGTTCCTGATACGGCAGGCGCCAAGTTAGTCGTATCTGACAACGGTGACATTTTGTCACCGAAATAGGAACCGGAAATAATTGCTCCAGCAGTGAGTCCAAGATGAAGATCTTGAGCGCTAGCAATGCCAACCAGGGCAATTCCAATCGTTCCAGCGGTTGTCCATGAACTGCCGGTTGCCAGTGCGATTGCTGCACAGATTAGGCAAGTAGCTGTGTAAAAGATTGATGGTGAGAGGATCAAGAGCCCGTAGTAGATCATAGTCGGCACAACACCAGCGAGAATCCACGTGCCAATCACCGAACCGACAACTAGTAGTATCAGGATGGAACCCATCGACACTGATATACCGCGACTAATACCAATCTCGAGTTCCTTCCAGCAATAACCGTTCAGCAAACCCACAACAGCAGCAATACCGGTACTTAAGATAAGTGCAACCTGGTTTGGTCCAGACGACGACTCGTCGCCGAACAAGGCAACTGACATGGCAAGCATTCCAATGAGGAGTGAGATAGGAATGAACGCCTGTTTGATACTGGGTTCACGGATTTGGGAGCGAATACCATTCATGGTCTTTAAAGTGTAGTTGACTTATGCTCATCTGATGCCATTAATGATTATTTATGGCTTGGCTTATAATTCTCGGTGGTTGTTTTAAGTTACGCTTATTTTTATAGTGCAGATATTTTTATCTTGAAAAAACCTTCCTTTTCCACACATCCGACCAACATGGGTCATGGTCACATTGGCCTGTGCGCTACTTGTGGCAACATGCAGCTGATTATGAGCGATACAGGCTATCAGTACTATCTATGTCAATTGTCTAGTGAACATAAGGCATATCCAAAATATCCTTGCTTGCCAGTGAATAATTGTGAAGGTTACAAAATGGCTGACTCGATCTTGGAAGGCACGTGATGTTAATTGTCAAAAGTGTTATAGGTGTTTTGTTTCAAGTTGTTTTGTTTGGGTTGCCTTTATTGCTACCAGCAGGGTTGCTACCAACAGGGACTTGGTTATGGGAAGACGCGATTATATTTTTACTTCTCTACTTTGTTTTGGTAACAGCAGCTAGCATTTATCTGTGCATATATTATCCAGAGGCAATTGAGGCAAGACTGCACGTTTCTTCGCCGAAACAGCCTATGGCAGATAAGTTCGCCATAACCATTTTCGGCCTGGGCTGGATTGGCGGCATGATTTGTATTCCGATAGATGTCTTTCATTGGACTATCTTTACTCCACCGTCTTTTACAATTCAATTACTGGGGTTAGGGATAGTTATTCTAGGATTAGTTTTGATCTTGATTACACATACCCAAAATGCCTACATTGCACCCATTGTGGCGATCCAGGAAGATAGAGGGCAAGTCCTGATAGACACTGGACTGTATGCATATGTTAGACATCCGATGTATTTAGGATTTTTGTTGCTCATGTCAGGCGAGTCTCTCTGGTTAGGCAGTATTTTCTTCGCTACTTTTGGAGCAGCTTTGTTCTTGCTTGTGATGTTACCAAGAATTTTCATCGAGGAAAAAACTTTGAAAAATGGCTTAAAAGGATACGAGGATTACCTAGCAAGAGTAAGGTATAGAATCATTCCTAAGTTTTTCTGAATCTACTAGTCAAAATAGCCTTACCTCAACTAGTTGTCCTTTTTCGATCGAAGCTGTCTTCTCTGGGATCTCTATATAGCCGTCTGCTTTTGACATGCTGGTAATATCACCCGATGCTTTAAATGCAGGCACTGCGGTTCCATTAACAATGCGAACTGTATAAAACTGATGTTTGCCAACAGTTGAAACGAAACGTTTGGCAGTGGGTAGAAGCACTGTTTGCGTTCTGTGTGGTGGGAGATGTGCAATTCGTCGGAGCAGTGGAACAAGTAGCATGTAGGCATTTGATAAACAAGAGGTAGGATATCCAGGCATTCCGAATACAGGGATCTTGCCGATTCGGCCGAACAGTGTTGGTTTGCCTGGCTTAATCGAAATTCCGTGGAAAAGCACCTCACCAAATTTCTCTAAAATATCAAGCGTTAGGTCTCGTTTACCAACTGAGCTACCACCAGAAAACACTAATATATCTGGTTCGTTGTTTAAGCAGGATTCAACTATAGCCTCGAGAGCGTTCAATGTATCTGTAGTAATTGAATAGGATGTAGGCGTTCCACCGTGCTCACCAATAATGGCACTAAGAGTAAATTGGTTGATGTCGTAAATTTGTCCTGGGCCGAGCGATCTTCCGGGTTCAACAATTTCATTGCCAGTCGACAAAATAGCAATCTGGGGACGTTCGAACACCTTGACAGTTGCCTTTCCTAATGCAGCGATCGAACCTAATCGGCTAGGCGTTAAAACGGATCCAGGCTGTAGAAGTGATTGTCCGGATTTGATATCAGCACCACACTGACCGACGTGTTGAAGGGGAAGCACAGGTTTCAGTACATTGACATCACTGTTTGTTCCGTAATGGGTTTCTTCGGCCATTACTACAGCATTGGAGCCTTCTGGCATTGGCGCGCCAGTGGCAATTTCCGTACAGGTTCCGCGACTCACCGACTTGGTCGGTGAGTCGCCTGAGTGTACAGTTTCAAGGCAGCGCAACTTCTTTGGTGATTGTTGGTTTGCCCCTGTAGTATCTTCAGCGATGACTGCAAACCCATCCATAGCTGCGCGATCAAACGGAGGCACATCAATTTTTGCCACGATTTCAGATGCCAGCACACGCCCGTTCGCTTGAAATAGAGAGACATCTTCCTTGCGATCGATCGGTGCGGCATTGGCCGTGATGATCGCCAACGCTCCGTCGAGTGAAATTGTGTTTCGAATTGGTCGAATTTTATCTTTGCTCACGAGTTCACTCACCCCGCATTTTATTTTATCGACTGATCTCTCTCACAAGGTGCTTGAGCTCAGGAAGTATTAGCTTTGTCATTGCGAGACGGACGGCATTTTCAGACCCAGGGATACAAAAAACAATTTTACCTTGAGCCGTTCCAGCGATAGCACGGCCTAGCATAGCGGCGGAACCAATTTCCTGGTAACTAAGCCACCGGAACAATTCTCCGAATCCTTCGACATTTTTACTTAGTATGCCAGTCACCGCTTCATAGGTTTGATCGCGTGAGCTAATACCTGTTCCACCAGTGGTTATGATTACTTGGGTATTTGAGTCAGCTAGATACATCTCCACTGTAGAACGGATCTGATTAAGGTCGTCAGGGATGATTGCAGTGCTGATGACGTTATGTCCTTTTGCAGATAAAAGCTCAACGATCGCCTGGCCGCTGTGGTCGGTAGTCTTTGTCCGTGTATCACTAATTGTTAGGATAGCGCACTGGATCGATATCGGCGGGGAATTCAGATGATCAAGATGACTCATGGCTGGATTATAACGACCAATTGTTATTTTGCACTTACTAACCTCACCTTTATCGGTCTTTACCGTTGTATAATTTTGTGTTTTGTAGCCATTTGATTCACTGTTTAAGTAAACTGGTTGCTATTCTCAATATATGCGCCCTTAGCTCAGCTGGATAGAGTGTCTGGCTACGAACCAGGAGGTCGCAGGTTCGAATCCTGCAGGGCGCGCCATTACCTGTATTGAACTTCTTGCTAGACAGCAGTAGGATATTGCTTTCCATAAAGGTATCAAGCAATAACGATTGTTCAGGTTACAATCAGTTGGTTCCATAGGAGGGGTCGATGGAGAACAAGAAATCGAAGAGTTTACAACGTCTCTATCAGAAAAAGATGTCAGTGCTAGAGAACAGCAGTCAATCAGATCATCAAACGATACGTCAACAAAGCCGTCGTGACTTTTTGAAAAGCACCGCCGTGGTGGCAGGTGCTGGTCTGGTGGCGGTTTCAGCAGTACCAAACACTGTTCAAGTTCAATCGCCGACAGGGAGTGGTCGGACAACTAAGTATCACGCGTACGTATCCTTTCAGGGTGATGACAGAATTGCAATCTTCACGATAGATTCAGTTACCGGAAAGCTGGTCTGGCAGGAGGATGTAGCGGTTAACGGTGGACCGGCACCATTAGCTATCGCTCCTAGTAAGAACTTTCTTTATGTGGGGAATCGAGGCAGCCAGGAAATTTCTAGTTATCAGATCGATCAAAACACGGGTGGACTTTCTTTGATTGGGAAGACCCCGCTCCAAGGTGAGCCGGTTTACGTGGCTACGGATCGAACAGGTAGGTTTGTACTCTCGGCTTACTACTATCAGAGTACCGTTGCTGTCCATGCTGTGAACAGCAATGGAGTTGCGACATTTCCACCTCTAGAGTGGCGCCACACCGCTCACGGGGCCCATGCAATTCAGGCGGATCCATCCAACCGGTTCGTTTTCGTGCCTCACGTTGCCAACAGGGGTGGGCCCAACGCAGTTTTTCAGTTTGAGTTTGATAAGAATACCGGCCGACTTACACCCAACGCTATTCCTAAATATTCCTTACAGGAATATTTAGGACCCAGGGCCTTAACCTTTCATCCGGTTCTGGATATCGTATATTGCTCAGACGAACAGGGGTGCAGTGTAACGGCTTTTAATATGGATCCATCAGCAGGAACATTGACACCTTTTCAAACTATTTCTACACTGCCGGAAGGTTACAATGAAAGCAATACCTGTTCCCAGATTCAAATTTCTCCCTCCGGGAAATTCTTATATGCTCCTAATCGCGGTCATAATAGTATTGCCAGCTTCACTGTCGATTCATCTACCGGTCGGCTAACAGCAACCGGTTGGGTTTCCACGGAGCCAGTCCCCAGAGCCTTTAGTCTTGACCCGGAAGGTAGTTTTCTTTTTGTTTCTGGTCGAGAATCGGGACGCTTGGCTTCTTACCAGGTCAACCAAGATAACGGTACGCTCACGCCACTTGAAACCTATGAAGGTGGTAGCCGACCTATGTGGGTGTTGATTACCCAGTTAACTGGGAAGGAGTAACTGATGACGAATCGTTTCCTGGGCATTCTAGGTGTGATGATAACTCTCGTCGTTGTGGTAGCACTGACGGCGATCCCACGGGCTAATCAGGCATCAGAAGTTGAGCAGAGCGATTGGCAGCCACCTCGGTTGTCGGATGGGCAGCCGGATATGCAGGGAATGTATATACCCAATTGGCGAACGACCGTGCCGATTGAACGTTGGACCGAGGCAGAGCGACAAGAGTACCGCGTGCTGCTGTCGCAGATAGGGGGGCAACCACTTGTAGGTGGCTTTGACCAAGCTGCGCGTGGCGCGGGTGACGGATTTGTTGAGTGGCATCTACAGGGTGGCGTTCCGCCAGATACGATCATGGTGGTCGATCCACCGAACGGCAAGATTCCGTATCAACCATGGGCGGCGGCTAAGCGGAAGTACATGAAGGAGCATCTGTACGATCGGGAAGAATTCATGAGTACCAGGACGC
>Ga0315336_1000814_pt1 | contig 73379 bp, 68 predicted proteins | sample ASW5metaG_FD_204512 | JGI IMG/M metagenome (GOLD analysis project Ga0315336, IMG submission 204512) | Ammonia-oxidizing marine archaeal communities from Monterey Bay, California, United States - ASW #5 | ecosystem: Environmental > Aquatic > Marine > Intertidal zone | place: USA: California... | reverse complement strand
AAGCGATCGGGGAAAAGTGTGATCTGGCTGCGGTCTTCGCCTTCGATAAAACGCCTCATCGCAAAACCCTCGCCAACAACATGACAGGATTCTACCACAGACCACGTTTTGACACAGCCTGGACCCGAACCGGACGCCATCGGCCGCCTTGCCGTTTGGTGTTCTGGTCCAGGCCGAGACCGTCATGCCGATGCCGCGCGCCAGTTCGGCGAGGCGCCGGCCGATGCCGCCGAAACCGAGAATGCCGAGATGCTTGCCTTTCAGTGCCACACCGACCAGGGACTGGTCCCATTGGCCGGCGCGGAGCGCCCGGTCGAGCCGCGGCACGTGCCGGGCGGCGGCCAGCATCAGCGCCAAGGCATGCTCGGCCACGGTATCGTCGGCATAGCCCGGCGTGTTGCAAACCGTGATGCCTTGGCGGCGGGCGGCGCCCAAATCGACAAAGCTTTCGGCGCCAATGCCCATAAAGGCAATGACCTCAAGGTTGGGCGCCACCGCCATCACCGTGGCCGGCAAGTCCCATCCCAGCAACAGTGCATTGGCATCACCGATCCGGGCCAGGTAGTCGGCATCATCGGCGGGTCGGCCGTAATGGATGTCGAAAGCGCCCAGGGCCGCCAAGCGATCGAGCCGGTCACCGGTCAGTAAATCGCCGAACGCCTGATCGGCGTCGGCGTAGACGATCTTTCTGCTGGCCATTCGCCCCCTCTATCGCGTGCAAGATATCCGACCTCTCAGCATAATGGGGTAGGCGCCGACGACAAGCGCGCTTGTGGGCGGGCGGACGGCAAATAAATCTGCCCCGCGTGCATTGCATCCGGGGCCGGTTTGCTGTCAAACAACCGGTTCGGAATACCAATGGCTGAAAGTGTTAAGGAGCAACACGCCATGTTCATCAACGGCAACTGGGCCGCCGAGCAATCGGCAACCTTCGACGTCATCAATCCGGCCTCCGGGTCGACCATTGCCGCGGTCGCCGATGGCGGTCGAGAGGCGGCGCGGCAGGCGATCGACGCGGCCGCCGCGGCGTTTCCGGCCTGGTCGGGCGCGACCGCTTACGAACGCTCCAGATGCCTCTACCGCGCCTACGAAATTATGATGGCGCGCAAGGACGCGCTTGCCCGGGTGATGACCGAGGAACAAGGCAAGCCGCTCCGCGCCGCCACCATCGAAGTGCAATACGGTGCTGACTTCCTGTTGTGGTTCGCCGAGGAAGCCAAGCGGGTCTACGGCGAGACCATCCCCTCACCGCGCGCCGACCAGAGGTTTCTGGTGATGCACCAGCCGGTCGGCGTGGTCGCGGCGATCACGCCGTGGAACTATCCGGTATCGATGATCACCCGCAAAGTGGCACCCGCGCTCGCCGCCGGTTGTACCGTGGTGCTGAAACCGGCCGAGGCGACGCCGCTCTGCGCCATCGAAGTGTTCAAGATCCTCGAGGAAGCCGGCTTGCCCGCCGGCGTCGCCAACCTGGTCACCGCCGGCGACCCGGCGCCGGTTGGCGACGAGTTCGTCAACAACCCGATCGTCGCCAAACTCACCTTCACCGGCTCGACCGCGGTCGGCAAGATGCTGGCCGGCAAGGCCGCCGCCAACATGAAGCGGGTGTCCTGCGAACTCGGCGGCCACGCGCCGTTCATCGTCTTCGAAGACGCCGACCCGGTGCATGCCGCGAAAGGCGCACAACTGGTCAAGTTCCTCAATACCGGCCAGGCCTGCATCAGCCCTAACCGGCTGTTCGTGCATCGCCGTCTGGTCGACGAGTTCGTCGAGACCCTGAGCACCCGCGCCGGCAAGATGAAAGCCGGCAGCGGCTTCGAGGATGGCGTCACCATTGGCCCGCTGGTCAATCAAGCGGCCGTCGACAAAGTCGACCGCCAGGTCACGGATGCGGTGGCACTGGGCGCCGGCGTCGCCTGTGGCGGCAAACGGCTGCAGGACAATGGCCTGGAGAATGGATTCTTCTATGCGCCGACGGTGCTGACCGACGTGACGCCGGATATGACCATCTACCGCGAGGAGACCTTCGGCCCGGTGGCGCCGATCATCCCCTTCGACGACGATGCCGAGGCGCTGGCCATGGCCAACGACACCCATTACGGCCTCGCGGCCTATGTTTATACCCGCGACATCGGCCGCGCCTGGCGCAGCTTCGAGGCGCTGAAGTTCGGCATCATCGGCATCAACGACATCAACCCGAGCGCCGCGGCGGCACCGTTCGGCGGCATGAAAGACAGCGGCTTGGGCCGCGAAGGCAGCCGCGAAGGCATCGCCGAATATCTCGAGACTAAACTCGGCGGGTTGTCGATTTAGCCCTGATTCGATGAAATCGAACCAAGGCTATTTTGTAGCGCTCACGCCTATGCGCCTTTGGCGCAAGGCTCCGCGGGGGCGGCGCTAACCGCGCCGGGGCCGCCGTCGCGGCCCTGACCGCGTATTTCGAAGTCGAGCGCGGTCTAACGCTCAATCATAGCCCGGCGGCGGCTGGAAGCCGCCGATTTCCTGCGCCAACAGCCGGGCGAATTCGATCGAGGTCATATCCTGCAGGTGGCCGGCGATCGCCTGGATGCCGACCGGCAAGCCGGTCCGCGTCAGGCCGATCGGCGCTACCGTTCCAGGTAGGTAGACCATGCCGGCGATGCCGGCCCACCAGAGTTGATCGGTCGTCGGCACCTGCTTGTTGTTGATCGTGATGGTGCGGTTGTGGCGTTCGCCTTCTTGGTCGTGAGGCCAAGCGGCGGAGGCGGCGGCCGGGCAGAGCAGCAGGTCCCACTCTTCAAAAAATGCCGCCCATTTTTGGCGCAGCACTTGGCGTTCATTGTTCAACATGAGCCATTCGCGGTGCGGCATGGTAATGCCGCGCGCCATTCTGGCGAGGTAGGTTCGGTCTCCGGGTTCAAGCCCGTCCTTGATATGCGCAAAGTTTTCGACTTCGGCATCGTTCTGGCCGCGCGAGGTCGCGGCTCTGAGCAGCAGGAGATACAGTTCGAAAGCCCGACGCGTGTCGAAATCCGGTGCCGCCCGATCGCTGATCGTCGCGCCGGTCTTGGCCAGTTGATCGACGGTAGCCTGTAGGCGGTCGCCGTAATCCATGTCGACCTCGGCGACGGCATCGTCGAGCATGACAGCAATTCGGAGATCTTTCAGCGCGGTGTGCCGCGGCCCCGGCAAGTCGAGCCGCCAACCGGCGTCGTCAAGCTGGTCCGGGCCGGCGGTCGCGATCAGCGAAACCGCCAAATCCTCAGCGCTGCGTGCCATCGGGCCGACATCGGCGATGTCGGTCGTCGAGACATTCCCCGGTAAAGACTGGCCACGACCGGAGACGATGCCATGGGTCGGTTTATGGCCGTAGACACCGCAATAATGCGCCGGGTTGCGAATGGAGGCACCGATATCGCTGCCCGCTTCGATGCCGGTCAGGCCGGCGGCGAGCGCCGCCGCCGAGCCGCCGGACGAGCCGCCCGGCGTGCGCGTGACGTCCCATGGATTGTTGGTGGTGCCATAGATCGCGTTGAAGCTCTGCCAATCCGCCAAATTGAACGGCACGTTGGTTTTGCCGAACGGCACCACGCCGACCGCCATCATCTTCCGCATCAGGCTAGCGGTGTCGTTGGTGACGTTATCCTTAAACTCCGGGCGCCCCCAAGTGGTGGGCGAGCCCGGCATGTTGAAAGATTCCTTCACCGACATGGGCACGCCGTGTAGCGGCCCCCAGGACTCGCCCCTGGCCTGTGCCTGATCGGCTTCGTCAGCCCGGGCGCGGGCGCCATCGCGGTCAAACCACACGAAGGCATTGAGCGCCGGATCGAAGCGCTCGATGCGCGCCAAGAAATGCTCCAGCAGTTCCCGGGCGCTGATTTCTTTCGCCGCGATCATCGACGCGAGTTCGGTAGCGGATTTGTAGTGCATGGCAGCCATGGCCGAAGGTTCCTTCAACGATTGAGCGCGGCACCGCGCGCTATCATCGTAAGGAACTTATGCGACAGTTTCGAGAGCCAACCGAAGATTGCCGTCCGCGTGATCGAGCGCGGCACGGGCCGCGTCCCGTGTCAAACCGCTGGCGACCAATGCCGCTTGCTTGACGTCACCGTCGCAGGTGTCGACCGCCGCGGCAGCGGTCTCGGCGGAAACCGCGGCAATGTCGCCGACCATGCGCACGGCCCGCTCGCGCAGCTTGTCGTTGCCGGCGACGACGCTCACCATGTGGCCGTCCATGACATGGCCGAGGCGGGTCATCACTAGGGTCGAGAGCATGCCGAGTGCTGCTTTCTGTGCGGTGCCGGCGCCGAGCCGCGTCGAGCCGGCGATGACTTCCGGCCCGGAACTCAGCAAGACCGGATGATCGGCGCATTCAAGCAACGGCGTGTCGGGGTTGTTGGCGAGGCCAACGGTCAACGCGCCGCGCTGGCCAGCGGCTTCGACCAGGCGCACGGTGTAAGGCGTGGTGCCACTCGCGGCCACGGCGATCACCACGTCCGTGGCGGCAATCTCGGCGTCAGCCACGTCCCGCTCGGCGGCCGCCACATCATCCTCGCCCGTCGCCGAGGGCGACAGCCGGGCGGCGTCGCCACCGGCCATCAAAAACACCAGCCGTTCCGTCGGCCAGCCGAATGTCGGCGTCAATTCCGCGGCATCCTGCATGGCCAAAAGCCCCGAAGAGCCGGCGCCCGCATAGGCAAGACGGCTCCGGTCGTCACCGAGTGAACGAACGATCGCCACGGCCGCTTCGCCGAGCGCCGGCACGGCACCGGCAACCCCGGACAGCGCGCGCACCTGGCCTTCCCAAATTGCGGTCAGAACGTCGTCATTTCCCCAGCAATCCAAGCCTTTGTAGCGGACGCTTGCCAATTCGGTCGCGTTTACGGTTATTGTCATGTCGCCCTGGTCCGCGGGAATTTCACCGGAAAGAACGACAAGTATCGACGGATAGCGTTATTTTTTTGCAAACTGCCGGCGGCCTCCCGTTCATCAAACTTTGGTTATAGTGTGCTATCCCGATCGACAACGAGGCGGCGGACGAGTTTGGAAACCTTGATTTGGCGGGAATGATCGAGACGGATGGCGCTTTCCTGGGCGTCGATGGCGGCGGCACTGCCTGCCGCGCCCGCCTGGCTGACGGCCGAGGCCGCGTGCTGGGCGAAGGCTTAGCGGGCGCCGCCAACACCACGATCGGCCTTGAGACGGCGTTTCAGGCGATCGGCGACGCGGCGCGCGGCGCCTTGGCCGACGCCGGCTGGGATCCGGCGTTGATCTCGACCTTGCATGTGGGCGCCGGCTTAGCCGGCTTGTCCTTGCGCCGCGAACGCCAGCGCGTGCAGGCCTTCGCGCATCCGTTCGCATCGCTGGTCTGTGAAAGCGACGCGCATGTCGCCTGCCTCGGCGCCCATGGCGGCCGCGACGGCGCCATTTTGATCACCGGAACCGGCAGTTGCGGCTATCTCCTTAACAACGGCCGGGGCCGCAGCATCGGCGGCTGGGGACCCGTGATCTCCGATCAGGGCAGCGGCGCCCGGCTCGGCATGGCCGCGGTGCGCGCCGCCGTCGCCGCCCATGACAGCATCCGCGAAGCCAGCGCCTTGAGCGACGATATCATGACCGAATTGGGCGGTGAGCCCGAGGCCGTCTATTTGTGGTCGGAAACAGCATTGCCCCGGGATTGGGCGGCGCTGGTGCCGCGAATATTTGCCGCAGCGGCGGCCGACGATCCGATTGCCGTTGCCTTGGTTCAGGCCACGGCAACGGAAATCGGCGAGATCGTTGCGGCGTTGATCCGGCTCGGTGCACCGGCGGTCGTCCTGGTCGGCGGATTGACCGATGCGATTACACCATGGCTCACGGCCGATTGCCGCGCGAACCTGGTTCCGGCGGCAGGCGACGGCACCGACGGCGCGCTGTTGCTGGCACGCCAGCACGCACTCGATCCGAGGGACGCTGCCGATGAATGAGCGGATCATGCCGTCCGGACAGATGGCGAAAGAGACGGCCGAGACACCCGCCGTTATCCGGCATCAGTTCGAAGCCAACCGGAGGATCGTCCAATCCCTGGTTGACCGGTTGCGGCGACAACCGCCGCGGCTGATCGCGACCTGTGCCCGCGGCAGCTCAGATCACGCCGCCACCTTCGCCAAGTATCTGTTCGAAACCCGCCTCGGCCTGCCGACCACGTCGGCGGCGCCATCGGTGAGTTCGGTCTACGGCGCTAGGCAAGACTTAGCCGACACCTTGTTTCTGGTGATTTCCCAGTCCGGCCAGAGTCCCGACATCCTGGCCGGTGCCGAACACGCCAGGGCCAACGGCGCCTTGGTCGTCGCCTTGGTAAATGACGTCGCTTCGCCGCTTGCCGAGGCAGCCGACGTTGCCTTGCCGCTTCATGCGGGCCCAGAAATCAGCATCGCCGCAACCAAGTCCTTCGTGGCATCCCTCGGCGCCCTGTTGCACATGGCCGCGGCCTGGAGCGGCGATACCGAGTTAGGCACAGCGCTTGAGGCCCTGCCGCAGCACTTGGAAGACGCGTTGGTGCTGGATTGGTGTGCCGCCGGCGAAATCCTCGCCGACGTCGACACCATGATGATCGCCGGCCGCGGTTTGGGCTTCGGCATTGCCCAGGAAGCGGCCCTCAAATTGAAGGAAGTGGCCGGGCTCCATGCCGAGGCCTTCAGCGCCGCGGAGATCCGCCACGGCCCGATGGCGCTGATCGGCGCCGGCTACCCCGTTTTGGTGTTCTGCCAGGAAGACGAGACCCGCGATAGCGTCATCGCGCTTGCCCGTGACCTCGAGGCCAAAGGTGCTCAAGTGTTGCTGGCCCGCGCCGGCGCCACGACGCCCAATGGCCTTGCGGTGCCGCACAGTATGCATCCGGCAACGGCGCCTCTCGCCATGATCCTGTCGTTCTACCGCCTGGCCGAAGGACTGGCGCGGCGCCGCGGCCACGATCCCGACGCGCCGCGGCATCTCCGGAAGGTGACCAAAACCACATGAAGCGCGCGTTCACCAACGGCCGCCTGTTCGACGGTGATGCCATCCACGACGATCGTGTTTTGGTCGTCGATGATGGTTTGATCGAGGATTTGGCCTCGAAGGCGCCGGCGGGCGCGGAAATCATCGACCTGCAAGGCGGCCTGCTGGCACCCGGCTTCATCGACGTACAGGTCAATGGCGGCGGCGGTGTGTTGTTCAATGACGATCCGAGCCCGGCCGCCATTCGCCGCATACGGGACGCGCATCGGCGGTTCGGGACCACCGCCATACTGCCGACTTTGATCAGCGACAGCTTCGCGGTCATGCAGGCGGCCGCCGCCGCGGTCCGGGCGGTTCGATCCGAGCCGGGCTCCGGCATCCTCGGCATTCACTTCGAAGGCCCCTACCTCGCCGAAACACGCAAAGGTGCCCATGACGCCGGAAAATTTAGACCGGTGGACGGCGCGGCCGTTGAATTGTTCACGTCGGACGGCCTTGGCCAAGTCGTCGTGACCCTGGCGCCAGAAGTTGTCGGGTGCGATGTGATTGCCGCGCTGACGGCAGCGGGCGTACGCGTCTCAGCCGGCCATTCGGCGGCAACCTACGACGACATTCGCCGAGCGCTTGACGCCGGCCTCACGGGCTTCACCCATTTGTTCAACGCCATGACGCCGCTCGAAAGCCGGACGCCCGGTGTCGTCGGCGCCGCCCTCGAAGACACCAACAGTTGGTGCGGCATCATCATCGACGGCCACCACGTCCACCCCGCCAGCGCCCGTGTCGCCGTCGCCGCCAAGCCGACCGGGCGGATGATGCTGGTCACCGACGCCATGCCGCCGGTCGGCACTGACGCCGCGTCGTTTCAGCTGGCCGGCGAGACCATCTCGGTCTCCGACGGCCGCTGTACCACGGCCGACGGCGTCCTGGCCGGCTCCAACCTGGATATGGCGACGGCGGTCCGCAATTGCGTCGAGATGCTGGGATTGTCCTTGGAAGAAGCGCTCCGGATGGCGTCGCTTTATCCCGCCGGCTTCCTCGGGCTCGACCACTCCCGCGGCCGGCTGGCGCCCGGTTACGCCACCGATCTGGTGCTATTGGATAACGGCATCCACGTACGACAAACCTGGATCGCCGGTCTATAATCAGGCGCGCCGTTTCGCCTTCTGGATAGCACCTTCCAGCGCGCTCAGGAATTGCGACCGGCTTTTCTTTGTGAAGGCCGGATTTGTGCCTTTGATCTCGCCGCGGTCGCGCAGATCGGCGTTGAGCTCGCGCATGGCCAGGGCCATGCCGATGTTGTCCTTAGTGAAAGGCTTGCCGGTCGGCCCGAGCGCTGCGGCCGCTTTCTCCAGGCACCGGGCGGCCAGCGGAATATCCTGGGTCACGGCGATGTCGCCGGCCCCGATATGCTCGGCGATCCAGTCATCGGCGACGTCGGGACCTTCGGAGACAACCACTTGATTGACTCCCGGCCGATTGGCCTGGCGATGCCATTGGTTGGAAATCAGGTGCACCAGCAGCCCGTGGCGCTCGGCGACCCGCAAGATCTCTTCCTTGACCGGACAAGCGTCACCGTCGACAAAGATCTCAGGCAACTTTAAAGCCATGTTTGTAAGACGTACTCCCAAGGCCCTTCGGCGTTCACCAAATCGACACGCTGCTGGCGGATGCGATAGCCGTCACCATTTTTCTGCAGATTGTGGCGATATTTGCCGGCGAAGTGGCGCAACACGTCGTTGCGATATTCCGACACATAAAATTTCGAACGCACGACCACGTCGCCGGTCTTGCTGTCCACACCTTCGATCACCGTGTTGGAGACCACATGGCTGGTGCGGTTGGGCGGGCGCTGGGAATGGGCCCGGCTGTGGCTGATCCGGTTGATCCGCATGCGCATCAGGAAAAAGTCTTCATAGAAGATATTGGGCTGGCCGTCGGCCACGGTCTGATCTTCCGACGCCGGCATCCAGTAGGTGCCGTCCTCGGTAAAAAGATCGGCCCAGGCCTCGAAACTGCGCTCGTCCAACAACTCCGCCTGATGATACAGGAACTGTTCAACGTCGCGCTGGGTATCGGCGGGAACCGCTTTGCCGTTTGACTTCGCCATGTCAGCCTCCCGCCGTCATATAGGTTTTCCAGGCGCGAAATTGGTTGCGCATGGGGGCCTCGCTCATGCCCGTCACCGAGGTGACGATGCCGTCTTGTTCCGGATCCTGACCGGCGTTGCGGTGGAAGCTGACCCAATCGCCGCCATCCAGGCTGAGCCCTTCCTGGCAGGACCAGAAGTTATGCAAATCGTCGGCGTTGACCATCGTTGACGGCGAATTGACATGATAGAAATAGGCAAGCGAACGCCGGTAGATCGGCTCCGGCGCGCCCTTCAGGCGGAAGTGCCAGATTTCCGTCAACGTCCGGTCCGGCGCCAGGGGCCGCACCGCCCTGAGCTGCTGCAGCGGCGACTGCACGGACAGGCAGGGATAGACCAGCACATGATGGATGTTGACGCCGAGTATTTCTTCCGCCCGTTCAGCCCCGTAGGCCGCTTTCATGATTTCTTCGTAGTGAACTGAATCCGGATCGCTCGGCCGCAGTCCCATGTAGCCCTGCAGGATGCAATGACCATGGGGATGGCCGATGGTCTCCAGCGAATCCCATTTTTCGAACGGCAAGGTGAAGGCCGACAGCATGCCGTAGGACATCGGCGGCGCGTCGCCCGTGCGATCCTCGAATTGCCGCTCGATCTCCTTGGCGGCCATGCCAGTTGATTCATGGGTGATCGACGGATGCAAGGCATCCAGCTGATTCTCCAGAAAGATCTTCCAGTTGGATTTTTGTACGACCCGGAAACAAGTTGGCACGACCTCGACTTCGCCTTCCGGGGCGCGATCGCACATGTCGTCGAATGCTGCCTTGGCGCCGCCGAGCCAGTCCACTAGATCGGGCCCTTCGCTCGCCAGGCTGGCGAAGACAAAGCCGCGATAGACGCCCATGCGCTCGGCTTTTTTCATGCTCGCGGCCGGGTTCTCCATGGACATGCGGGTGTTATCGTAGCCGTTCTTTACCGGGATCTGGCGCACGCTGCCGTCCATGTGAAACTGCCAGGCATGGTAGGAGCAGCGGAACGCCTTGCCGGCATTGCCGTTGCGCTCCGGACAGAGTAAGGCGCCGCGGTGGGGACAGCGGTTATAGAGCACGTGAACGCCGCCGTTGTCGTCGCGCGACAGGATCATGCGCTGGCGGCCGATATAGGTGGTCCAGAAATCGCCCGGGTTCGGCACCTGGCTTTCATGGCCGACATAGATCCAGGATTTGTAAAAGATCCGGTCCATCTCCAACTCGAAGATTTCCTGGTCGGTATAGCAGGCGCGGTGGACGCGATCCGGCTCTACCAGACTGCCGATATTGCCATTGTAGGCCATGCTGTTATCTCCCCTTCGGCGACCCGCGCCAACCGCGTTGCCGGTTTCGGCGCGTAGAGTGCCAGAGCCTACCCGAACTCGATCCGGATCGCCAGATTGCTTGCCGAGCCCACGCGGTCCGGCCTACCCTACGCCCCGCCACGCGTCGAGGAAATTAGACATGAATGACCAGCCGATTTATTTGCAAACCACCGGGCCGATTGCCGAAGTCGTGCTGAACCGCCCGGACAAACGCAACGCCCTCAACAAGCAGGTCTGGGAGCGGATTCCCGAACTCATGCAGACCGTGGCCAGCGATCCCGACCTGACAGCGGTGATAATCCGCGGCGCGACGGAGGAAGCCTTCGCCGCCGGCGCCGACATCAGCGAATTCGACGAGCATTTCGCGACACCGGAAAGCGCCAAGGCCTACGAACACACCATCCGTCGCGCTTACGATTCGGTTCGCGAGTTGGAAAAGCCGACCATCGCCTTGATCCAAGGGTTCTGTTTTGGCGGCGCCTGCGCCTTAGCGCTCAATTGTGACTTTCGCTATGCCGATCCAACCGCCAAGTTCTGCATCCCGCCGGCCCGGCTCGGCATCGCCTATTCGTTGTTTGAGACCAAGCGGCTTTGCGACATCGTCGGGCCGTCGAAGACCAGTGAAATGCTGATGGGCGCCCGCGTGATCGAAGCTGAGGAGGCGCTTCGTATCGGCCTCGTCACCCGGCTGTTTCCGGCCACCGACCTGCATCGCGAGACCATGGATTTCGTCCGCTCGTTGAGCGATCTTTCGCAATTCACCATCCGTTCGGTCAAGGCCATGGTGCGCGAGATCGTCGACGGCGCCATTGACGACAACGCTGTCAGCCAGGCGCTGTTCGAGCAGCAGTTCAAAGGCCAAGACTACCTCGAAGGCCGCCGCGCCTTCATGGAAAAACGCCCGCCGAAATTCACGTATCGTTAGGCCGTTTCGATTTCATCACGCCCGATCGAGCCGGGTGTGTGCCCATCGTGGATCACGCCGCCAAGAAGGCACCCGCAGACTGCGTCGCTCATTCGAAATGATAATCGAACCGCTTGATGGTTTTTCGGTGTGTCAATCCGACCAGCCACCGGCTGAACCAATTGAAATGTTCCTGATAAATGACATTCCTCGACGTATTGTAAGTTTCAAGGATCACGGACAGACCCAAGCTGTCGCACATCGCCGTGAAATCATCGTCGAGCGATTCACACCGAAGCATATGATCGACGCTGTTATTCTCAAGCCAAATATTGATCGGATCCCGCAAGTTCTCGTCCGCGGTGCAAACTACATAGGCCAAAATGCCCATCTTCAAGCCAAACAAATTGCGTGCGATATCCGGAATATAGCATCGCCTAAGCTTGAAGAACGTCGGCGTATGACTGAGGTCAGCCGGCCGGTGCTCCTGCCAGTAATTGTAGGCCGAAATGGTCCGTGCCCAAGGATTTCTGATCGACGTAAACACCGTGTAATCGTCAATCTTGGCGTCGAGCATATCCTCAACATAAGCGCGGTAGTATGAGTAGGGTAGATGGCGTGAGGAAGATCGCCGATAAGCAATATGGAATTCATCGGTAGTCACCCCACGCAGGCTTCGCAATAGTCGATCCGTACCGTCCTTGTCTTGATAGCCGGTGAGAGCCATTTCGATACTGGTCCCTCCGGTCTTCGGTATGTGGATGTAAATAAGCTTGTGTTTGAAATGAATCATACAGCGGACCATGTCGTTCTGCTGAGCCGGCGATTCTCAGACGCCCGTTAACGCCACGAGTATCCTAACATTGATCCCCAACCCCCGGCATCCCATCGGTTTCCCCGCTTATAGTCGACATCGTTTGCGCGAGGTTAGCCGTCGCGACGGCGGCCGGCAGTGCTTTTTTGGCGACTCTTTCCGTTCAGAGCGGCTCGAATCCGGTGGCGGCTTCGAACGCCTCCGCCAGTTCAATAAGCTGTGCTTCCCGATGCGGCGCGGCGATCATTTGCAGCGCCAGAGGCAGGCCGTCTTCCGTCAGGCCTGACGGCACGGAGAGTGCCGGGCAGCCGGCGAAGTTGGCGGCAGCGGTCAGGTCGGCCTGATTGACCGGCACCGGATCCGCGAAAGCAAACGCGGTCTGTGGCGCGGTCGGCAAGACCAGGATGTCGACGTCATCGAACAGGCCGCGGAAGCGGTGACCGAAGATGTCGATGGCGCGCTCGGCGGCGACCAAGCGCGGCGCCACGAGATTGAGGCCATAATCGAGAAAGCCGGACAGCGCGTCGGAAAACGCGCCTGAATCCTGGGCTCGCTCGTCGGCCAGCGCCACCGCCGCCTCGGCCTCGGTCACCAACAAACCGGCCCGACGGGTCGCCGAAGCGTCAAAGTCCGGCAACAGCGCGTCGCCCATCGCAAGCCCCATGCCTTCCAGTGTTTCGACGGCCTGCGCAAAGCCGGCGCCGACCGCCGGCTCCAACCGGCCGAGCGGGCCGAACCGTGCCACCTTAAAATGCCGCCAATCGCCGGCCGGTTCCGGCGGGGGTGCCGGGCGCGCACCCGGCCATGCCGCGTCGTAGGCAATCATGGTGTCCAGCATGAGCGCGGCGTCCCGAACCGACCGGGCGAGCGGCCCGACATGGTCGAGCCGCCAGCTGAGCGGCGCGACACCGTGGGTGCTGACGACACCAAACGTCGGCTTGATACCGACCACGCCGCAATAACCGGCCGGCACCCGCACCGAGCCCATGGTGTCGGTGCCGAGGGCCGCGCAACAAAGATGCGCTGCGACCGCCGCCGCCGAGCCGCCTGACGAGCCGCCGGGCGTATAGCCCGGCGCCCAAGGGTTCTCGGTCCGTCCGGTATGCGGGTTATCGGTGGTCGCGCCGAGAGCCGCTTCGTGCATGTTGAGCTTGCCCAGGATGACCGCACCCGCCGCCTTCAAGTGAGCGACCACGGTCGCGTCCGCGGCGGCCGGCGCCCGGTTGCGGGGGCCAAGGCCGTTGCCGGTTATGGTATCGGCCACGTCAATATTGTCCTTCAAGGCGATCGGAATGCCGTCCAGCGGCCCGAGGCGCCGGTCGCGGCGATCGCTTGCCTCGGCGGCTTCCTGGGCCGCGGCGGCGGTCACGGTCACGTAGCAATTGAGGTCCCGATCACGGTCGGCAATTCGCTCGAGGTAGGCGGCGGTCAAGTCGGCAGCGCGAAACCTGCCCTCCGCCAAGCCTTCGGACGCGGCGACGAGATCAAGCGCGGTCAAATCGGTCATGGCGCCCTCTCGTCCAATAGCCGGAGTGGTTTCTGGCGCCGATCGATTTCAGTGAGCGCCGCGGTCTCACCGGCGCCGACGGTCTCGACCGCGACCTCTACGCCGAGCGCCTGGCGCAACAACGCGGCGAGTGACTGCGCCGCCGCCTCATCGCCGACGGAATTGTCGCTGACCTCGGCCACGACCGTCATCTGGTCACGACCGGCGACGCGGCCGACACGGCAGACGAACTCGCCTGTGGCTGCCGGGTGGCCAGCCAATATCGAGCCGATCGCCGTCGGATAAACATTGATGCCGCGCAGCTTCACCATGCTGTCGCTGCGGCCGAGATGACCGGCGATGCGGGTGAAGCCGATGCCCATATCGGATCGGCCCGCTTGCCGCTGGGTCAGGTCCTTGGTGTCGAAGCGGATGATCGGATAGACCGTTTCTTTGAACAAACAGGTAACGCAGAGGGATCCGGCTTGGTCACCGGCCACGGTTGCGCCGGTGTCGGGGTCGATCACCTCGACATAATGCGCGTCCTCGAACACATAGAGCCCGTCGTGATCGGGCCCCTCGGCCGCGACGATCCCGGTATCGCCGACGCCGTACCAGTCGAATATCTCGGCACCGCCCCAGGCCTCGGCCAGGCTCTGGCGATCGTCTTGGCCGAGATGGCCGGATATCATGCGGATCGGAATGTCGCCACCCGGCGCCAGGCCAGCCGCGCGCGCGGTATCGCCAAGCTTGCGGATGTAATCGACGAAGCCGACCAGTACCGTCGCCGAAAACATCTGCATCAACTGGACCTGGGCCTCCGACCGGGTTTCCAGGCCGGTGCCGGCGGGCAACAGCATCGCCTTGGTGAAATGCAGGATCGCCTCTCGGATATAGTGACCACCATTGATCATGCCGAAGCCATAGACCGAGTGCACGACGTCATCGTCGCGTAAACCTTGCAGCAAATAGGCGCGCGCCAGGAGGGTGTTTTGCACTTCGCGGTCGAAGGCACCGAAATAGAGCGGCTGCGGCGGGCCGGTAGTGCCGCTGGTGGTGTGCATCAGGACGTGGGGACGGGCGCCGGCCGGCGCATCGAAATCGACGCCATGATAGTCGCCGTAGGGCGGCGCGCGCTCGATGCTGGCCATCAGATCGGTTTTTGAATATGTCGGCAACTTGCCGATGTCCTGCAAGCCGGCGATGTCGCCCGGCTCCAGGCCTTGGGCACGCCAGAGCCGGTCATAAAACGGCACCTGCCATGCGCGCGCCATGATTGTGCGAAAGCGGCGGTCCTGCAGGTCCGTCAAAGCGTCGCGGCTCATGCGTGCAGGACCGTCCAGAAAGGCCTGCCCCAGCGGATAGTCGCGGCCGATCCGGCCGAACGCGGCTTCATCGATGTAGCCGGCCATCTTAGGCCGGTACCATGGTGTCGACCAGTTGGCGCATGTCGGCAACCGCGTCCAGATCGTCGACCATGGCGATCAGCGCTTCGCCGGCGCTTTCCGGCAATGGCGTGCGCCCCCACCGCCAGTTCTGGCGGAACTTGGCGAGGTGCGCGTCGTGGCTCATCGGCTTTGCCGGCGAACCGTAGACGTCGGTGATCGTCTGCACCAAGCGGCGGCCGTCGGTCAGCTCGGTCGTCACCTCGATCGGCGTCAAGGCGTTGTCGTCCGGATTGTCGTCGGCAAACACCGCGATACGCTCGGCCAACGCCAACCGTGCCGGGTCCTTGAGTGACGTATCGGTAAAATCTTCCAGATCGACGGTACCGCGCAACAATGCGCAAGCGGCGGCGAATGGCGCGCAGAGCCGGGCGTAATTAACGTTCATGGCATCGTGCGACGGGCGGCCAACCAGGCCATGGGTCAAGGGCGGCACAGCGGCCGAGATCATCGCGATGTCGTCCGGTCCGATGCCGTCATTCTGTTTCGCGCTCAACATCGCGTCGATGATACCGTGGGTCGCCCGGCCGCTTGGGAAAGGCTTGTGGCCGACTTCGGTGATCTGCCATCGCGTTCCCAGATCGGCAAGCAGGATTTCGGCATCGTAGTCACCTTCGTACAGGGCATAATAACCGAACGGGCCTTGCAACAGGTCCTTCGGGCCGTTGATGCCGGCGGCCGCCATGTCGCAGGCGACCACCGCATTGCGGGCGCTGAAGCCGATCTGAATGGCCAGCAGCATGGAGCCTTCGGTGTGGGCCTGCATGTTGCCGGCAAGCTGCGCGTAAGCCGTGGCGAAGGCGTTGACAAGGCTGTCTGCATCAAAGCCCATGAGTTTGCCGATGGCGGCGGTGGCACCCATAGCCCCGGCCGTGGCCGGGCGGAAGAAACGCAACGGCGCGTTCGAGGCAACGCCGATCCGCGTCGCGACATCTACGCCAAGCGCCACCGCTGTCATCATGGCACCGCCATCGACCCCGCCCATGCGCTCGGCCACGGCCATGGCGGCCGGCAGCACAACCGCCATGGGATGAACAACGGCGGCTTCGTGGATGCAGTCGAATTCCGAGTTATGGAGTTGATACGCATTGCACATAGCTACGGCCGGCGCCGGCAACAGCGTGCCGCTGTTCCAGACACGTGCCGCCGTGCCCTGGCCGGACAGAGAAGCCGTTTCGATCAGGCTCTTGACCCAGGGCCCACGACTGCCGGCGTTGGCGACACCGAAGGAATCGAGCACGAAGGTCTTGACCGCTTCGATCGCCGGTTCCGGCAGATCGGAGCGTTTGGTCGAAACCACCTGGTCGGCGAGGGTGCGAATGGCATCCATCTGTTTGCGCTCCAATCAATCGGCCGCTACGGCCGCGGCGAATCGCCCTGCGATATCTTTCCGGGTTGCGATCCAGACGCCGTCATGGCTGTTGGCGTAGTCGAGAAACTGCTCGAAATAGCCGATGCGGCCGGGCCGCCCGATGATCCGGAGATGGACCCCGAGCGACATCATGCGCGGTTCCTGCGCGCCTTCGCGGTAGAGCCAGTCGAAACTGTCTTTTGCATATTGCAGCCAATTGGCTGGCGTATAAGCCGGATCGGTCCACATCTTCATGTCGTTGGAATCCAAAGCATAAGGCAGGATGACAATGGCGCCGGCATCGGAGCGATCCCAGAACGGACGGTCGTCGCTGAAATCGTCCATGTGATAGCGGTAGCCAGCCTCGATCAGCAACCGGCGGGTGTTATCGGTCAATAGGTAACGCGACAGCCAGCCGACCGGTCGCGCGCCGGTGGTCTTTTCGATACTGCGGCTCGCCTTGTCGATGAAGGCGCGTTCCTCCGTCTCGGTCATTTGATACTGATGGACCCAGCGCCAGCCGTGGCTGCAGACCTCGTGACCACCGGCAACGATCTCTTGTGCCAGGCCGGGCGCCCGTTCGAGGCTGAGCGCCGCCGCGGTGAAGGTCGCGGTGACGCCATGCGCCTGCAACAGCCGCATGACCCGCGGCGCGCCGGCCTTGATGCCGTAGCGGTAGTTGCTTTCGTTGCTGTAATTGCGGATCGGCTTGCGCAGTGCGATGCCCAGTTCGTCCACCGCCTCAGGCCCGCGATCGCCGTCGACGATGTTCATTTCCGCGCCTTCTTCCACATTCACCACGATCGATAACGCTAGGCGCGTACCGTCCGGCCACCATTGTTGTGTCATGCCCTGTCTCACCGTTGCGGTTTCGGCCTCAGGATAGCGAACCCGGCCGGTTGCGCCAATTGCGCGGCAAATCTACACGGACTAGCCTGGAGCCGAACCAACAGGACATCGAGAGAAAATGAAAACCGACGATTTGGATCCGGACGATTGGGAAGCGTTCCGCGGGCTTTGCCATGCCATGCTCGACGAGGCGATCGACCATGTCCGCGACGTACGCGACCGGCCGGTGTGGCATCCGGTGCCGGATACGGTCAAAGCGGCGTTGACCACGCCGATGCCGACGGAGGGCCAAGGCCTCGAAGCCGTCTGTGGCGAATTCCGCGACCAGGTGCTGCCCTATGCCACTGGCAACATCCATCCACGCTTCTTCGGCTGGGTGCACGGCACGGGCACGCCGGGCGGGATTCTGGCGGAACTGCTCACGGCCGCTATGAACGCCAATGTCGGCGGCCGCGACCACGGCGCCGTCTATGTCGAACGCCAGGTGGTTGGCTGGTTCCGCGATCTGTTCGGATTTCCGGCGGCTGCCAGCGGCCTGTTGGTGAGCGGTACCTCAATCGCCAGCCTAATCGCCTTGGCCGTCGCCCGCAACCAGCATGGCGAGGGCGCGGTTCGCCAGGACGGCCTTGGCCGGGCGACGATGTCGCTCACTGCCTATACCTCCGCGGAGGCGCACAATTCCGTGGCCAAGGCGTTCGAACTGCTCGGCCTCGGCCGCGCCGCGCTTCGTGCGGTTCCGGTCGATGAAGCCTATCGCATGGATCTCGACGCCCTCGACCGGGCGATCCAGGCGGACCGCGCCGACGGCCACCGGCCGTTCGCCGTCATCGGCACAGCCGGCACGGTCAATACCGGCGCCATCGATGACTTGGCGGCGATCGCCGAGGTCGCCAGGGCACAGGACCTGTGGTTTCATGTGGACGGTGCTTTCGGCGCCTTGGCTGCCTTAAGCCCGACGCTCAGGCCGTTGCTCGCCGGCATCGAGGCTGCTCAGTCCGTCGCCTTCGATTTTCACAAGTGGCTGCATGTGCCCTACGACGCGGCCTGTATTCTGATCCGTGACGGCGACGCCCACCACGCGGCGTTTTCCTCGCGCGAAGAATATCTCGCCGCCGCCCCCCGCGGCCTGGCCGGCGGCGATCCGTGGTACTGCGAATACGGCCCGGAACTGTCGCGCGGCTTTCGGGCGCTGAAGGTTTGGTTCACGCTGAAGGAACACGGCAGTGCCCGGATCGGCCGCACCATCGAAAAGAACTGCCAGCAGGCGAGCTATCTCGGAGAGCTTGTCGATGCGCATCCCAAGCTGGAACGCTTGGCGCCGATTGCCCTCAACATTGTCTGCTTTCGCTATGTCGTTGCCGGCGCCGACGGCGATACCTTGAACCGGCTCAATCAGGAAATCGTCATGCAATTGCAGGAGCAGGGCACGGCGGCACCGTCGACCACCACCTTGGCCGGCCGGTCGGCGATCCGGGTCAACATCACCAACCACCGCAGCCGCCAGGACGATTTTGATCTACTAGCCGACGCCGTAATCGCGATCGGCAACGGCTTGAGCGGGGAGTCCTGATCATGAGCATGGATGCGGAAAAGACCGCGCTGTTGGCGCGCTTCAGCAAGGCCTTCAACGGCAACGACCTGGCCGGCACCGAGGCCTGCGTCACGCAAGATTTCGTCTGGATCTTCTATGAAGGGCCCGATGCCCCGGACGGCCGCATTCTGCGCGGTGCCGCGGCCGGCTGCCGGGCCGTGGTCGAGCGTGGCGAACAATTGTCCGAGCCGATCGTTTTTTCGGACTCGGTTCATTATCAATGCGGCGACACCGTTTTCGTCACCTACCGCGCCCGCGGCGCCTTTCACGCGACCGGCCCCTTCGACGTCCGCGCCATCGACATCTATCGCTTTCGCGGCGGCCAGTTGGCCTCTAAGGACACCTACTGGAAGAAAATCTGGGACTGACGTGGCGGTGCGGAGGTTCCCTAAATAATTGCAACACCTACGAAGAAGTCCGTCGACGCCTTAATCGACGCGAGCGCCACTTTGCCCTAACGACCCGTTGCTGGGATCGGTTCGGACGTCAACAGAAGCTGCTGCAAAGGTGCCTATGTGCCAATCGCCGCCTCTCGCCCAATTGCAAAAAATGTGCAAATTGGTAGCAGCCAGACATTCGCTGCGGCCCCTTCGTGGTCAGCGTCAGACGGAAAGCAGCGCATCGCTCTGACACCAAATCTTCGACCCACAGCGTCCACCAATTTACGACACCGGTAAGTATGTCCGTTCTGAGATACATCTGGTGTAGAATGTGGCTGATTTGTCACGATTTCGTCAAAGAACTAGGGCTTTACAATGTTCCTATTTTGTTCTACTTTGCTATATGGGAATTTTACTCTACCATAACGGGCAATTTTGGATACCATTCGAGAATTGGATGCCGAAGAGGTTTTTCGAGGAACGCAGCGACCAGTCGATGGTCAAAGCTCGTATTGTTCAAAAGTACTTTGCAGCTTGGGCGAACATCGTTGTGGGGACTGCGAGACGCTTTGGTAGTGGCAAGATCGCCTATATCGATCTTTACGCTGGTCCAGGTCGCTATAGGGATGGTGCAGCTTCAACGCCTTTGCTCGTGCTCCAAGAAGCAATAAAAAACGACCGAGTGCGGAACTCGCTCGTCGCTCTATTCAACGACGGGGACGAAAACAACTCGGCGACGCTTCAGAACGAGATCAACTCGCTGCCGGGTGTTGAGAAGCTCAAGTACGCGGCCACGGTCCAAAGCAACGAGGTTGGGAAGGATGCAGAGGACTACTTCGCCAAGACAAAAATTGTCCCTGCGTTCACGTTCTTCGACCCCTTCGGGTACAAGGGACTATCCCTTCGCCTGGTCAATGGCGTGATAAAGGATTGGGGATACGACTGCGTTTTCTTCTTCAATTACACCCGGATAAACGCCGGACTTTCGAACGACAAGGTGAAGGAACACCTTGATGCTTTATTTGGAAAAGAACGCGCTAAACAATTGAGGGAGAAGGTCGAGGGCGCGTCCCCAGCAGTCCGGCAAGAGCTTATCTTGCAGGAGCTATCGAAAGCGCTCTCGGAAATGGGCGCAGAGTACGTCCTGCCCTTCCGATTCAAGAATGACCGAGGAAGACTGACTCACCACCTGATTTTCGTTTCCAAGCACTTTAAGGGATACGAGGTCATGAAGGACATAATGCACAAGGAGAGTTCGACCGAGGACCAAGGCGTCGCCTCATTCGCCTATTCGCCGGCAGATGAAAGTATGCCGCTTTTGTTCGAGCTTACCCGGCCATTGGATGATCTACAGGGCATGCTTACGGAGCAGTACGCCGGTCGAACCATGACAATGCGGGATATCTACTGCGACCACAGCGTGGGTCGACCATATATAGCCAAACATTACAAGGATGTGCTGACAAAACTCGATAAGAACAGCAAGATCACGGTTATGGATCCGGAAAACAAGAAGCGGCGCGGGTTCCCCGATAGACTGATTGTTACTTTTCCGAAAGGCGGCGACTGATGGGCACTAACTCCAAAATTGAGTGGACCGAAGCCACTTGGAACCCGGTAGCTGGGTGCAGCATCATATCACCAGGCTGCACGAATTGCTATGCAATGCGTATGTCAGAGCGATTGGAGGCGATGGGCCAGCTTAAATACGCAGGGCTTACTCGCCGCTCAGGCGGACGCGCGAGGTGGAACGGCAAAGTTCGGCTGGATGAAGAATCGCTTTCGATCCCAGAGACTTGGCGGCAGGGACGGATGATATTTGTCAACTCTATGGCAGATCTGTTCCATGAAGACGTACCACTGCCATTCATCCAGAAGGTTTTTGACGTCATGCGACGCTGCCCACAGCACAACTTTCAGGTATTGACAAAACGGTCAGAAAGGATGGCACAGCTTTCACCAAGCCTACACTGGGCACGGAATATATGGATGGGCGTGAGCGTGGAGAACGCGGAGTACACTAATCGGATTGGAGACCTCCGGAGTGTCAATGCTGCAGTCAAGTTTCTCTCACTGGAGCCGCTTGTGGGCGATGTGGGCGAGCTCGACCTTTGCGACATTGACTGGGCAATCGCTGGCGGCGAGAGCGGTCCTGGTGCTCGCGATATGGACCCTGCATGGGTGCGGTCCATCCGAGACCAGTGCGTTGCTAGTAGCGTTGCTTTCCACTTCAAGCAGTGGGGTGGCGTCAACAAGAAGAAGACAGGCCGGATCTTGGACGGCCGAACCTGGGACGAGCTTCCGGAGCAGGCGGTCGCATAGAGCAGCCTTCGCGCAATGTGCGTCGTAAAACGATAACAAGTACGACCGGTTGTCCCGTCAAGGGAAAGAGAGACTTCCAGGCAAAAACTACGAGGGCCTACTTCATTCTTCGAAGTCGGCAATAAAAATATGTCGGCAAGAAATTCGGCCCTGGTCAGAATTAAATCGGTAAGCGATGTCTAAGTAGCCCTTGTTTTTTGCGGCGGTGATATCCAACATTGGGGGGAGGGCTAATGGCAAAGACAGACCAAACGCCTAGTCAAAAGGTGAGTGTTTCAATATAGGTGCCATCGTGGCTCAATGTTATTGCGGGTGCAACGGATCGGCGCCGGTAGTCGCAGGAGACCAAGGCTCGGATTGTCACCGAATCCTTTGAGCTTGGTGTATCTGTCTCGTCGGTGATGCACCGTCACAAAGTTCGAGCCAACCAGCTGTTCACGTGGCACCGTCTGGCGCGGTAGGGCAAACTCGCGTTACCGGTGGATGTTGTTGGTCGATTCGTATCGACGGTGCCACGGGTGTGGTTGTGCGGTTGGCATCGGATGCGCCTGTGGCTCGGATCGGAGTGATCGCGACGGCACTTAGGCCCGGGTGATGGTCATCCCCAGGTCCCGGCTGTGATGTTCATTGCGGCGGCGGCGGGCGACTTCCGCGAGGGCATGGATAGCCCGGCGGCGCTGGTTCAGAACCAGCTGGCGCTCGATCTGTTCTCGAGGGCTGTGTTCATTTTCCGTCTGAAACGCTGCGACCGACTCAACCAGGAAATCGTCATGCAATTGGAGGAACAGGGCACCGCCGCGTCGTCGAACACCGCCTTGGCCGGCCCTTTCGACGTTCGTGCCATCGACATCTACCGCTTTCGCGGCGGCCGGTTGGCGTCGAAGGACACCTACTGGAAGAAAATCTGGGACTGACGTGGCGAGCGCTATTCCGCCGCCTTTGCCAGAACCGCGCCGGCGTTCGTCGCCATGAAGCCACGAATATGGCACAGAGCGAGTGCGATCTTTCGGTCGTTTTCTTTCCAGGGATAGAGGCTAACCTGTGCGTTCGGCGCCAGCAGCGCCGTCTCCATCGCCGTCGCGTAAGGGTGCGCCGGGATGTCGTCCGGTAGGACCAGCACCGGCGTCTGGCAAGCCCGCACGAAGTCGCGGTCGACGGTGAACACGAAGTCCGCTTTGTTCGTATACATGGTGTTGAGGAATTCCGAGGCCATCTCCATGGTGATCTCGGGCCGCCGCTTAATGAACGCGGGCGCCCAGCCGTTGATATTGTTGTTGTAGTAGATGTCAGGATGGCTGGAGATGTAGCCGCTCGGGTGCACCAAGGTGGCGGCGACGACCCGGTCGCCCGCGCGTTTCAGTAGATTCCAGATCATCGGCCCGCCGATGCAGAAGCCCATCACCATGAACCGGTCGATGCCGAGATGGTCCACCAGGCCGAGCTGGTCGTCCGTAAAACCGTCCCAGGTCCGTTCGATTTCGAGCGGGCCCTCGGTTTGGCCACCATTGGCGTTGCGCAGGTCAAGCGCGATGACGCGGTAGGTATCGCTGAATTCCTCGAGCGGATTGAAGGCATGATCGGCGAGCCCAGCGATGGTCGCATTTAGACCGCCGCCGGGAATGACCAGCAGCGGAAAGCCGGATCCGGCCTCTTCGTAGTGAATCTTCACGGGGCCGTTTTCGTATATCGGCATAATCGGGTCTCCCTAATGCGTGATAATTACTGCGGTCTCGGCGAGACCTGCTCTAGATAGCGACCTGAGCGTCCATGCTCACTGGGATTTGTATCGACAGCCAGGGACCATTCGCGACGCTGGTGGTGTGGCCTTGGCCGGTGTGGTCCTCCATGAGGCAGATGTCGCCAGGCCTAATTCGTTGCGTAGAGCCGTCGCCGAACCCCAGTTCCGCCTCGCCGGAAATAACAAGCACGAACTGACGGCGCGGACAATTGTGCCACCCGGGCATCGGCTCCCGGCGAAACACTATTCCAAGACCGTGACCCGGTATCATTTCTTCTCCCTCTATCATGAGGAAGTGGAACGTATCGGCATCGCTCATGGTGAACTCTTCGATGTGGGACTGCCCGTCGTCACCGCTGTACACGCGAAATTGCATCCTCTATTCCTCTCCGCCTCGGCCGGTAACCGGCCTTGATCCCTTCGAATGAGTCCGTGTGGTCGAGTATTGCTCCAGCTTCCCGGTTCAGGTTGCCGTGTTCGTCGCACCCACCCTACAGGAACAGCGACAGCACGCCGGTGTATGTGTAAATGCGGTTATTGGAAATTTCGCCGTTGCAGAAGAAGCCGACCAGCGGTACGTCGCCGAGTTGGTCTTGGATGGCGCCGAGTTCGGCCGATTCGGTACCGAACATGTTGGGTCCGCGCGCCAGGCAGGTGAAATAGACGGCACCCTTGATCGGCTCCGTCGCCCGCCGTTTCAGGTCGTCGAGCATGCGCGTCAGGTCGTCCTGGGCGGTCTGCGCGTCGCGCCGGCAGAACAGGATCTTTTGACCGGTTTCGAGTGGTTCGCCTACGCCCAACAGGCCGCGCGCTTCATCGAGGCCGGTGAGGTTACGTACCGTGTAGTCGGCGCGGTCGGAGCCGGTGACGGGGAACGCGGCGAAGATGTAGCCGCCAATGCGTTGCAGGTCGCGCGCCAGCACTTCACCGATGTCTTCCTTGAAAACCTCGAGCGCCGGGCGGCCGTCAATTTCGATGGCGATGTTGTCCTGGCATTGGCTGACTTCGCGGACCGGGCCGATGGGCGAGCAGCCTTGTGTGAGCGCGGTCACCACCGGAACCTCTGCCGAGAACATCACGCCGGACATCATGCCCTCGGTGGGCACGCCGGCAACATGGCCATAGGCACCGCGTGACGAGGCGAGCCCACCGACCAGGAAGCAGCCGGCAGCCTCAGCGAGGTCCGGCACGGACTGCATCATATTCTCGTCGCGCGGATCGGCGTGGACGACGGCAAAGTACCCTTCGCCCCGGGCCGCCCATGGGCCGAGACGGCCAAGGAAGCTTTCGCGGTCGCCGTCGAAGCAGTCAAAGACGCTAAACGCGTCGTCGGGGAAGCGGCCGACCATTGCCGCGACGGCAGGCTCGTCGAAGTATTCGCGGCCGGTCGCACAAATACCGATCCCGGTAGTACCGACCCAGTCGGCGATGCCGGTATGGTCGGTCAGCAGCGCGGTTATTTTGTGCAGGTCGCCGGCAAGCCTGTCCGTGACATAGACAAACCCGAGGTTGGCACCCGTGGGTGCGTCGATTTGGGCGGCGCAGGCCTGCGCCGCTACCCGCCAATCGGCGCCGCTTGCGTGGCCGAAACCGAATTGCTCCACGTCGTCTCCCATGGTCGGGGCTACGCGATTAGAGCAACCTGCGTTCACTCGAACGCAGTGAAGTTGCTCTAACATTTTGAAATAGATCAAATTATCTGCATCAAAATGATTCCATTTTTATGCAGTTTGATCTAGTCCGCCGTCGCCACCCTCCGCTCGGGCAAATTGAACTTGAACATGCGGTTGGCGTTGAGCCCGAGGATCTTGGCCCGGGTCTCATCGCCGATCGATCGCATGGTGCGTTCGATCGCTTCCGCCGAATGCGGCCAGGTGCCTTCGTGGTGCGGGTAGTCGTTGGCCCACATCAAATTGTTCTCCAAGCCGTAACGTTCGGCGAGATCGAGGCCGACGGGGTCTTCCTGAAAGCTGGCGGCGCCGTGCGCCTTGAAATAGTCGCTCGGCAGGCCCTGCAGCTTGGGCCGGACCCAGAAATGATGCTTGCGGTAGGCCTCGTCCATCGCCTCCAGCGCCCACGGCACCCAGCCGATGCCGGCCTCGATCAAGGCAAACTGGATCTTCGGGAAACGCTCGAGCACACCGGACGAGCACAGATTGGCCATCGGCTCGATGGTCGGCGACAGCGAATGGGTGACGTAATTGATCACCGCGCCGCCGTTGCCCTTCGATGCCCTGGGGTCGCGTCCCGTCGATACATGGAAGGTGATCGGCAGATCCACCTCCTCGATCAGCGCCCACATGCGGTCGAATACCGGCAGGTTATAATTGTCGTGATCGACGTCGTGGGCACCCCAAATCGGTTTGCAGGGCAGGGTCAAGCCGCGAAAGCCGAGCGCAGCAACCCGTTCGATCTCGGCCATGGTGCCGTCCAGGTCACCGGTCGCGATCGCCGCCATCGGCGACATGGTGTCGTTGTGGTCGCCGAAGGTTTCCCAAGCCCAGTCGTTCCAGACCTTGCATTGGGCCATGGCGAAGACCGGATCGGCGGTCGCCCACATGGCAAGGCCTTTGTTGGGAAACATGATCTCGGCGTCGATGCCGTCGCGCTTGTGGTCGGCCAGTCGGCCTTCAACCGTGGCGCCGACGACGCTACGCTCCTTATCCTCGCCGAGCATGGCGAAATCGCGGATCTTGCTGGGCCGATAGCCTTCGGTGATGCGCCATTTGCCGCCGGATTCGTCGGTTTCGACCCTGGGGATGCGATCATGGTATTTCTTGTCGATGCGGCGCGCCCAGAGGTCCGCCGGTTCGTTGACATGGGTGTCGGCGGAAACCATCAGGTATTTGTTCGGATCGTCGGGCCGGGCCGTACGCGGCCAGTCGACCGCACCCGGCGTCTCCAGCCGCCACAAATTCTGTTCGTTGATTTCGAACTGTTCCTGCATCACCCTCTCCCGCGGTCGCTCGACTGACTCCCACAGTTTGCCGGATTCTTAACGATTCACCAACACCACGCCACCGAATCCTTAGCCGAAAAAGAAAGGCCGCCCGGTTTCGGGCGGCCAGTTTCTGAAAACCATATGGTGGCGCCGCGGTGTTATTAGGCCCGCATGCGCATGTATCTACCGCTTTAAGCGATTACTCAAATCGCGAGCGTGATCGAAGCCGTATTGTCCAATCCACCCGCCACCGCCTGTGCGGTAAACATCGTCACCAAGGGTTTAGACATTCGATCACCTCCTTTCGTCAGTTGCACCAGTGTCAAAAATCGTATGGGAATCAGTGTTTTGTCAAGAGGCGGTTTAGAGCAGCCTGCGTTATTCGAACGCAGATAAGTTGCTCTAACACTTTGAATTAGATCAAATTATCTGCATCAAAATGATTCCATTTTAATGCAGTTTGATCTAGCCGAGAAATTCTCCGTCCCTGGAAATTTGGCGCTACTATGCCGCCATGATTGAGATTACCGACACGATCGCCCTGTCAGAGGACGAGATCGAAGAGCGCTTCATCCGCGCGCCGGGACCGGGCGGCCAGAACGTCAACAAAGTCGCGACCGCGGTTCAGTTGCGCTTCGACGCGGTCAACAGCCCGACACTCGCGCCGGCAGTCCTGCGCCGGCTCGCGACCCTAGCCGGCAGCCGGATGACCCGCGACGGCGTCATCGTGTTGACCGCCAGCCGGTTTCGCAGCCAGGAACGCAACCGACGCGATGCCTTGGACCGACTGATCGCGCTCATTCGCCAGGCGGCGACACCGCCGAGACCGCGCCGGCCGACCAAACCGAGCAGAGCCGCCAAGCAGCGCCGCCTTGATTCCAAGAAGCACCGGACCACGATCAAGAAAGCCCGCGGTAGGCCTGGGCGGACGGACTAGAGCATGATCGACCTGCTCGGGGTTCATATCGGCATGGGCAGTTTCAATTTTGGGCCTGGATCACGAAACCGTCGAGAGCGAGCGTTTGCGCTGGCCGCCGATTGACTTTCCGCCGTGGCGTCGACGCCTGCTTCAAGGATTTTGAGCGCCAGCGCCCAATCGGCATCGTTGACGAGGCGGCTGGCATCGGAAACTGCCAGGCCGAGTTCGCCGCCACACCAGTTCCAGTTCGGCTTACCGCCGGCGCGAGCCCTTTCGGAAGCCTCCACAGCGTGCCAAAACGCCCTGCGGACATCTTGAAACTTGGTCGTTCCCAAACGCACATCAGCGTCGATTTTGCCGAGATCTCGAAGCCACTGCGCGAGTTCTCCGAGTGGTGCCCGGGACAGTCGCCAGAGTTGTGACGCCAGGGCCGCGGCGCCGCGGCGCTCCAAGGCGGGGGCGAACAACGACGTCACCGCCAACCGGGCCATGATCTCAAATCGATGCTGCTCATCGCCTACCCGTGTGCCAACTATGCGCGGCAGGAAAGGCTTGAGGTTCCGGCGTTCCGACGTTCGCATATGATCGTTGATCCGGATCGTGTAGCCGGTCAAGAGTTCGGAGGCGCAGGCCGGTTCGTAACTGTGCGGTTCGCCGGCAATATAGGCCACGAGCTCCATGGCGCACATTCCGTCTTCGCGGCGAGAGTGGGCACCGTATTGAAGCGCGGTGCCATCCAACAGGCGGGAGATCTCAACATCATCCATGCTAGGCACCTCATCGATACCGAGCAAGATCATACAATGTAACCGTGGATGAGCCAAATCTGCATGGTTCACTGATGCGTGACGGTGTTGGTCACATCGCGTAGATTCCGTCGTTCACCACGATAACTAGGTACACCGAGGCGGAGCTGATCGATCCACTGATCACTTAAGCCTGCGGCCTTGGCCGAAGGTGTTTGACCATCCTTCGGCCTCGCCCGTATTCGCCGGCTCAGGGGGCAGGCCACCAATGGCCAATTCAATGGAAAAGCAACTATTGTAGCTGCAGTCATCGCCGGTTTACTCGGAATATGCGCCGGAATCGGAGGAACGGTTGTTACGAATTGGCTCAGTGACCCTGGTCAGAATCGGTTCGACATTCAAAAAGCGGAAGGTGCGAAAGAGCTATCTGAAAAACTAAACCGATTTTTGGGTGCTCGAAGCGACCTGATGCAGCACCTACAAAACGAGCTGCCGAACAATGCCAGCCAAAACGAAATAGACCAGTTTACTGCGGATGCAAAGAAGCTGCGGGAAATCACAGTCACCGAATTTCGCGCTGCGAGAAGTTCACTAATTTTCGCCGGATCGATCTACGGAGATTCTGTAAATAAGCTCGCCGCTGATTTACTGATTTGGAACAACGAACAAGAAATACAACGCGCAAACCTTCATGTTCCCAAATGGATTCCTTTAGTTGGGTATGAGAATCGGTTTGCAACAATATTGAAACCAATTTTCTTGATCAATATACGTAAAAGGCTCTGCGACATGTCGAAAACTGCTGTACTTTTGTTATTGTTGTTTATGGGTGTCGTAAATGTGAACTATTCTACGACGGTCTAAGCCTCGAATTATTGCAAGCAAACTTATTGCCCACCACCAATTGTCTATACGCCACCAATCAAACCATGAATTCATAATCGCCAAGTCCGTCGCCGCTGGAGTTACCGGTCACTTTCCGCTAACCTTTTCGTCGACGGGGGCATTCATGGAACGTCGGCTCGCCGCCAGCGTAATTGCTGATGCGGTCAAGGAGGACTGAACCGGCGTAGGCGACGGTCGGGGAGACCAAATGGCTGAGGCGGCGACAGCGTTGATTGCCGAAGATGTCCACAAGCGTTTCGGCTCTTTGGAAGTGCTCAAGGGCGTCTCGGTTACCGCGAATCAGGGCGACGTGATCTCGATGATCGGCTCTTCCGGCTCGGGCAAGAGTACCTTCTTGCGCTGCATCAATTTCCTCGAGACCCCCGACAAGGGACGCATCGTCGTCGGCGGCGAAGAGGTCAAGGTCCGCACGGACCGCAACGGAAATTCGGTAGGCGCCGACCACGGCCAGATCGACCGCATCCGCACCCAGCTCGGCATGGTCTTCCAGAGCTTCAATCTCTGGTCTCACATGACCGTGCTGCGCAACGTCATGGAAGGCCCGGTCTATGTGCTGAAACGGCCCAAGGGCGACGTGCGCGAGGCGGCCGTCGCGCTGTTGGAAAAGGTCGGCATTGCGGAAAAACTCGACGCCTATCCGTCTGAGCTCTCCGGCGGCCAGCAGCAACGGGTCGCCATCGCCCGCGCGCTCTGCATGGAGCCGCAAGTGCTGCTGTTCGACGAGCCGACTTCGGCCCTGGACCCGGAACTGGTCGGCGAAGTCTTGAAAGTCATGCGTGATCTGGCCGAGGAAGGCCGCACCATGATTGTCGTCACCCACGAGATGGGCTTCGCCCGGGAGATCTCGAATCACACCATTTTTCTGCATGCGGGCAGAATCGAAGAGGAGGGGCCGCCGGGCGAGCTGTTCGGTAGCCCCAAATCGGAGCGCTGCCGGCAGTTCCTTGCCAGCACGCTTTAACCACAACAAAGAGAAGAGGGAGTACAATGAAAAAACTAATACTGATGATTGTCGTCGCCGCCATGGCCGCGAGCGGCGCGGCCATGGCCAAAGACTACAAGAAAATCAAGGTTGCGACTGAAGGCGCCTATGCGCCCTGGAACTACAAGGACTCAGCTGGCAAGCTGGTCGGCTTCGAACTCGATTTGGCGACCGACCTGTGCAAGCGCATGAGCGTCCAATGCACCGTCGTCGAGCAGGCCTGGGACGGCATCATTCCGTCGCTGCAGGCCGGCAAGTACGACGTCATCATGGCCGGCATGTCGATCACCGACAAGCGCAAGAAAGTGATCACCTTCTCGCGTTCCTATGCCGCCACACCAGCCAGATTCGTGGTCAAGACCTCGAGCCCGTCGGCAAAATTTTCGACCGCCATGACCACCATCAACCTGGCCACGGTCGAGCCTGAAGAGAAGGCCGACATCGCCATGGTGGTCAAGGAGTTCAAGGGCAAGACCATCGGCGTGCAGACGGCGACCACGCACGAGAACTTCCTGCGCGAATATTTGGGCAAGGATGCGGATATTCGCACCTATGACACCCAGGAGAATCTCGATTTGGACTTGCAGGCCGGCCGCGTTGACGCGGCACTGGCGGCGATGAGTTATTGGGTGCCCTTGTTGAAGAAAGAGACAGGCAAAGACATGGTCATGGTCGGCCCCGGCTTCACCGGCGGGCCGTTCGGCCTTGGCGTCGGCGTCGGCGCGCGCAAGGAAGACCAGGCGCTGGCCGATATGTTCTCCAAGGCGATCGATAGCGCCATCGATGACGGCACGGTATCAAAACTGGCGGTCAAATGGTTCGGCTTCGACGCTTCGGCAAAGAAGTAGGCGACGGGTGACCAGGCTATGAGGGCCGGCCAGCGCCGGCCCTCACGGAGTTCGGCATGGATCTGACCCTGCTCGTATGGGGTGATGCCGGCTGGGGCGACGAGATGGTGTTCGGTGCGCTGATGACCCTGGCCGTCGCCGCCAGCTCCTATGGGTTGGGCATCGCCATCGGCAGCGGTTTCGCAGCGATGAAGCTGTCCGATATGGTGGTTCTGCGCGCCATCGCCGATGCCTACACCACGATCATCCGCGGCATCCCGGAGCTCTTGGTCATCTATTTGGTGTTTTTCGGCGGCGGCGCCGTTTTGCGCACCGTGGCCAAGGGCCTGTTCGGCTATGGCGAGTTCATCGACCTGCCCATATTCATCACCGGCACCATCTGCATCGGTCTCAGCGCCGGCGCCTATTCGACGGAGGTGATTCGCGGCGCCGTGCTGGCGGTGCCCAAGGGCCAGATCGAGGCCGCCCGCGCCGTCGGCATGAGCCGCACTTTGCGTTTCTGGCGCGTGCTGATCCCGCAAGTTGCGCGCTATGCCCTGCCCGGACTCGGCAATGTCTGGCAGCTGACGCTGAAGGAGACCTCGCTGATCTCTGTCATCGGCCTGGTCGAGATCATGCGCCAGGCGGCGGTCGGGGCCGGCTCGACCAAGGAGCCTTTCACTTTCTACATCACGGCCTTCGTGCTCTATCTCGGCCTGGCCTCGATTTCGAACCGTGGCTTCCTGCGCGCCGAGGGCTGGGCCAACCGCGGCGTCAGGACGTCATAGCGATGGATTGGGAACTCGTCCAAGAAAGCTGGCCGATCCTGGTGTCGGCGGTCCCCGATACGGTGGCGCTCGCGATCTCGTCGCTCTTGATTGGCTTCGTCTTTGGCACCGGCATCTCGGTGATGCGCCTTTCAGGCAAGCGCTTGTTTTGGGGTTTGGCCTACGGCTACGTCTATGTCTTCCGCTCGACGCCGCTCTTGGTACAGATCTTCCTGATCTACTACGGCTCCGGTCAATTCCGCCCGTTCTTGGAAGACATCGGCCTTTGGACCTTTTTTCGCGAGCCCTGGTTCTGTGCGATTCTCGCATTGACCTTGAATACGGCGGCCTATTCGAGCGAGATCATCCGTGGCGGCATCCAGTCGGTGCCGTGGGGCGAATTAGAAGCGGCGCGAGCCATCGGCATGAGCCGCCTGCTATTGTTCCGGCGCATCGTCTTTCCGATCGCTATCCGTCAGGCGCTGCCCGGTTACGGCAACGAAATGATCCTGATGGTCAAGGCCACCTCTTTGGCCAGCACCATCACCATTCTCGAAGTGACCGGCGAAGCCAAGAAGATTATCGCCGCCACTTGGAGTCCGGTCGAAGTCTTCCTCATCGCCGGCGCAATCTATCTTTTCATCAACTTCCTGATCACGCGGGGAGTTTCCCTGGCGGAAATCAAGCTCAACCCGCACCTTCGCGGCCGCCGAACCAGGGCGGCCGGCAGCCCTGACATCCACTAAGCGTCAGCCTGCCCGTTGACGCGCGCCCGAACCGGAACCCAGCGACATTATGCTTTGCGGACCTCGATTTTCCGCGCCTTGGCAGCAGCCTCCGGCTGCTTCGGCAGGCGCACCGTCAAGACGCCATCCTCGAACACCGCGTTGATATCGGAATCTTGGACGTCCTGGGGTAGTCGGAACGACCGTTGGAAGGAGCCGTAAGTGCGCTCGGAAAAGTAATAGGTCTTGCCTTCTTCCTTACGCGAAGATTCCTTCTCGCCGCGCACGGTTAGCAGATTGTCATGAATTTCAACGTTGATGTCAGCTTCCTTGACGCCGGGCAGTTCGACCTTCACGACATAGTCGTCTTCGCTGCCCAAGGCCTCCGCGGCCGGAGCAAAAAATTCGGACACCTTCGAGCCAAATCGGCGAAAGGGATCAGCCAAATTCGGCCACCAGTCTGCGTGACCGGTGTGCAGATCGGGACTTCTATCAACCATGGTTCTAACCTCCTCTTGAGCCGGCACACGGCCGGGTTTTGCGGCAACCATCTCACCCCTGACGTCGGTATTGCCGTGGTCGGTATCAACTGCGACAAACCGGCGCACGGCCTCGCCTTATCGACCAGGTCCAACCAGCGTTCTATAGTCCACGCATCGCCTTCCAAAATGCTATTGATCGAAGCTTGACGGAACCATGAAACGGCTGCTGATCGTTGCCCACGCACCCTCTGAAAACACCGCGCGCCTGCGCGACGCGGTCGCGCGTGGTGCGGGTCATGCAGACATCACCGGCGTCGATGTTAGTGTTGTGGCACCATTGCAAGCCGGACCCGACGATGTCCGGGCGGCCCAAGCCATCGTCCTCGGCACCACGGAAAACCTCGGCTATATGAGCGGGGCGATGAAGGATTTCTTCGACCGCACTTACTATCCCTGTTTGGAAGAAACCCAGGGCTTGCCCTACGTTCTGTATATTCGCGCCGGTCATGACGGCACCGGCACCAGGCGCGGTGTCGAGACCATCACCACAGGGCTGCGCTGGCGCGCGGTTCAAGAACCGCTGATCTGCCGCGGCGACTTCCAAGAGGCCTTCGTCGAGCAATGCGAGGAACTGGGCATGGCCATGGCGGCCGGTTTAGAGGCCGGAATCTTTTGACAACCTAAAGCGGCTCGTAGCTACCGGCGAGATAGCCGTCGCGTAACGCGAATTTTTGAATTTTGCCGGAACCGGTGAGTGGGAACGCGGCAACGTTGAACCACAGGACCGGAGTCTTCTGCGGCGCCATATGGGCTCTGCAGTGGCTGCGGAGATCCAGCGGATCAACCCCGTGGCCGGACTCCGGGCGCAGGAAACAGGCGACGATCTCGCCCCATTTCTCGTCCGGCAGACCAACCACGGCGACTTCGGCGACCAGCGGATGCTCCAGCAGCACGTTCTCGATCTCCGCCGGGAACAGGTTCTCGCCGCCACGGATGATCATTTCCTTGACCCGCCCGGTGACCCGGACGTAGCCGCGCGAATCGATGGCGCCGAGATCACCGGTATGCAGCCAGCGGTCTTTGTCGATGGTTTCCGCCGTCGCCGCTTCGTTGGCATTGTAGCCGATCATAGTGCTGTAGCCCTGCACGCAGATTTCGCCGACCGTATCGACCGGCACGACAGAGTTGTCCTCGACCTTGCGGATCGAAACGCCGGTTTGCGGCAGCGGTTGGCCGACAGTGTTGCAAATGTCGTCGAGGGCATCGTCGTGGTGGTGCTGCGTCACCACCGGCGAGGTTTCGGTCTGGCCGTAGACGGTTTCGAAATCGCAGCCAAAGGTCTGACAGACGCGGCGGACCAGTTCCGGCGCCACCATGGAACCGCCGGATATCGCCATGCGAAGCGAGGACACGTCACAGGGCTGCTGCTCGTGCGCTTCCAGCATGGCGATCAGCATGGTCGGCACGCCGACCAGGGCGGTCACCTTCTCGCTTTCGATCAGCCGCAAGATGGCGGCCGGATCGAAGATCTTGACCATCAGCAACCGGCAGGCGGTTTGCAGGCAACCGAGCGCGATGATGCCGCAACCGCTGGTATGAAACATCGGCATGAAGTTGGCGTAGACCGAGTCTTGCGTGATCAGGCCGCGCTCGGCGACCAAGCGGGCATTGTTGGTCAGGCTGCGATGGTTGAGGACGGCGCCCTTCGGAAAGCCGGTGGTGCCGGAGGTGTATTGTATTTGCGCCGCGTCGTCCGGCGTTACCTCGGGTAAGACCGGCTCGCGCTCGGCGTGTCGATAGAGTGCCGCCTGGTCGTCCATATCGACAATTTCGCGGATAGCGCTTAGGCCGTCACAGGCTTCGACCGCGATTTCGGCCATCGGATTGCCGCGATAGTTCGCCACCGAGAACAGCGCCACTGACCCCGATTGCTCCAACACGTAGCGCAATTCCTGGGGCTGATAGGCCGGGTTGGCGGTAACCAGGGTGACGCCGGCAAGCGCGCAGGCATATTCGATCAACAGCCATTCCGGCACGTTCGGCGCCCACACGGTGACCCGTTCGCCCGGGGCGAAACGGGTCGAGAGCGCGCCCGCCAGCCTCTCGCTGTCGGCCAACAACTCACCATAGGTCCAGGTCCGGCCGGTTCGGCCTTCTATGTCGACCTCGACCAGCGCGGTTGCCGATGGCTGCTGACCACCGACTTGACGCAACAGGCCGCCGACGGTGGTTTCCAAAACAGGCGCATCGGTCTGCGCCGGAACCAAGGATTCCGTCAGGTTCAACCGGTACATGTGTTCGCTACCTCAGCGCCGCAGGCGACGGTCGAACAAGGCGAACAGCCGCTGCCAATGGCGCTCGGCGGCGGCCTTGACATAGACCGGCCGATTCGGGAAAGCGAAGCCGTGTTCGGTGCCCGGATAAACTTCAATCCGGTGATCGACTCCGGCCGCCGTCAAGGTGCTGGGCAAGGTATCGAATACCTTTTGCGGGACCCAGGCATCTTCCTCTGCAAAGGCGAGATAGAGCTCGCCTTTGATTTTCTCGGCCCCCAAATGCGGCGAATCCGCTTCGTCGGTGACAATACCCACACCGTAATAGGATGCGATGGCGGCCATGCGCTCGGGGAAAGCGGCAGCTACGGCGACCACAAACTGGCCGCTCATGCAGTAGCCGACGCAGCCGACCGGGCCGGATGCGGCGCCGTCGCAGCCATCGATGAAGTCGAGCATCGGTCCGGTATCGGCAACGATCCGGGCGTTGGTCAGCGACCGCATCACGGCAAACATTTTTTGGCGTTCTTCGTCGATATCGCCGGTGTTGCTAAAATCGAAACCGTAGTTGCCCTCGGTACCGTTGCGGTAATACATATTCGGCATCACCACGCAATATCCGACCGTGGCGATCCGGCGCGCCATGTCGCGCAACTCTTCCCGGATGCCCGGCGCGTCCATATAGAAGATGACCGCCGGGACGGGACCGCCTTCGTCCGGATGACAGACAAAGGTGTCCATGGTGCCGTCGGCGGTCTGAATATTGGTTTGGAACTCTTGCATGGCTTAGGCCTTGGCCCCGTCTAGTTGAACATGATGACCGAACGCGCCAACTCGCCGCGCTTCATTTCGTCGAAGGCGTCATTGACTTGCTCCAGGGTGATGTGTTGGGAGAGCAGCGCGTCCAAGTTGAGCTTGCCGGCAAGGTAGAAATCCACATAGCGCGGCATGTCGACACGAAAGCGGTTGGAGCCCATGGCACAGCCAAGAATTCTACGCTCCAATAGGAAGTCGGCGCCGTGCAATTCGATCTTCTGCCCCGCGGGCACCATGCCGATCAAGGTCGCCGCGCCGCCCGGGCGCAGCATCTCGAAGGATTGCTCGGCGGTCTTCTTGAGGCCGATCGCCTCGAAGGAAAAATGCACGCCGCCGCCGGTCATTTCCTTGACTTGCTCGACCGGATCGCCTTCGGAAGCATTGACCACATCGGTGGCACCGAATTCCTTGGCGAGATTGAGTTTGCTGCCGACCATGTCGATGGCGATGATGCGGCCGGCACCGGCGATCGAGGCGCCGTTGATGCAGGACAGGCCGACGCCACCGCAGCCGATCACCGCGACCGTCGATCCGACCTCGACCTTGGCGGTGTTGTGGACGGCACCAACGCCGGTGGTGACGCCGCAGCCGATCAGGGCGGCTTTGTCCATCGGCATGTCGGGGCGGACCTTTACCACCGCATGCTCGTGCACCAGCATCAGTTCGGCAAAAGACGACAGATTGGCGAACTGATTGACCGGCTTCGCTTCCTGGGTAAGCCGCGATGGTTGATCGCGGCGCCGCCGGGTTTCGCGGCCGTCACAGATCGATAGATGCCCGGTCACGCAGGCCTCGCAATGGCCACAGAACGCCGACAGGCAGGTAATGACATGGTCGCCAGGCTTGACGTAATCGACGTCCGCGCCGACCGCCTCGACCACGCCGGACGATTCATGGCCCAGCACGACCGGCAGTTTGTAGCGGTAGAGCCCTTCGACGAAGTGCAAATCACTGTGACAGACGCCTGCCGCCACGGTGCGCACCAGGACCTCGCGGGGCCCGGGTTTATCGATGGCGACGTCTTCAATGACAAGCGGTTGGCCGACTTCATGCAATACCGCGGCTTTCATGGCTGGGCTCCTGTTGGCGCGAAAATCTCGATCGGCCGAGTGTGGCCGAGGCCGACGGCGAGGTCAAACGGCGGCGCGGCCGCTATTGACGAACCCGCCCAGCCGCTGAATATCTGATGGTGAAGCCAACGACGAGTACGGAGACGACTATTGAAAGATGATGGAGAAACGGCCCCGCATTTGCAGGTTCAGGCGCCGACACCGGCATGGTTTGATTGGGCGATGGCGCGTCCCGGCCAATCCCATTTCGTCGACGTCGAGGGGTGCCCGATTCATTACCTGCTCTGGCCCGGCGATGACGTGGCCGCGGACCGGCGCGGGCTGTTGCTTGTCCATGGCGGCGGCGCCCACGCCCATTGGTGGAGCTTCATTGCGCCTTTTCTGACGCGCGATTTCCGTGTCGCCGCGATCGATTTGTCTGGTATGGGCGATTCCGGCCGGCGCGCCGACTATACGGCCGAGCTTCGGGCGGCGGAAATTTCCGCAGTGATTGGCGACGCCCGGCTCAAGGCGATGCCGTTCGTGGTCGGCCACAGCTTCGGCGGCTTCATGACCATGAAGTTCGCCGCTGGACAAGGCGGCGAAATCGGCGGTGCCGTGATCGTCGATTCGCCCATTCGCTCGCCGGAAGAGCAAGCGCGCGACCCGCACGAACCGCCTGTCATGGGCAAGAAGCGGGTCTATGACGATTTCGAAACCGCCTTGAGCCGGTTTCGGCTGATGCCGGCACAGCCGTGCGAGAACCCGTTTCTGGTCGAATTCATCGGCCGTCATTCGCTGGCCGAGGGTGCGGACGGCTGGTCCTGGAAATTCGACGGCGAGGCCATGGGCAGCCGCCGCTTCGGCGAACCGTTCCACGAATATCTCCAGGCGGTCAGCTGTCGGGCGGCACTAATGTTCGGCGAAAAAAGTGCCCTGGTCTCCCGCGACACCGCCGCTTACATGTCGTCGCTGATGGGACCGGAAGCACCGATCGTCGAGATCCCCGAAGCCCGCCACCACGTCACCCTGGATCAGCCGCTCGCCTTCGTCGCCGCGCTCCGCGCCTTGCTGCAGGCCTGGGTTCGGACGGAATGATTGTCACATGTCGATGCCGTCCAAGAGCCGCGAGATCATAATCTTCTGGACCTCCGAGGTGCCCTCGTAGATCTGGTAGACACGGACGTCGCGATAGATCTTTTCGACCGGGAAATCATTGAGAAAGCCGGAGCCGCCATGGATTTGGACCGCGTCCGAGGCCGCCCGTTCGGCCATTTCCGAGGCGAACAGCTTGGCCATGGAGGCTTCCCTGGCACAGTCGGCGCCTTGGTCTTTGAGGCCTGCCGCGTGCAAATAGAGCTGGCGCGCCGCCTCGATCCCAGTCGCCATCTCGGCGAGCTTGAAGGCGACCGCCTGGTGGTCAAATATCTTTCGACCAAATGTCTCGCGCTCCAAAGCATACGCATAGGCGGCCTTCAGCGCCGCGCGGGCGCCGCCGGTCGCCTGTGCCGCCACCCCGATACGGCCGGCGGAAAGATTGGCCAGCGCGATGCCGAGGCCGCGTCCGGCCGTTCCCAACAGGTCGTGTTTGGGAACATGCATGTCTTCGAACACCACCTGGCAAGTGTCGTTGGTCCGATGGCCGAGTTTGCTTTCCTTGGCGATCACTTTGTAACCCGGATTGTCGGTCGGGGTGATGAAAGTCGAGATGCCGCGCTTGCCCGCAGCCGGATCGGTCACGGCGACGATCATCGCCAAATCCGCCGTGGCGCCGGCTGTAATGAAGGCTTTGTGACCATCCAGTCTATAACCGTCCGCCTGCTCCGTCGCCCGTGTGGTAATCGCCGCCGCGTCGGAACCAGTGTGCGGTTCCGTCAAATGAAAACAGCCGATCCATTCGCCCGAGATCAGCCTGGTCAGATACTGCTCTTTCTGACGGCGGCTGCCATGCTCGGCGATGGCCGCGGCAACTGGCGAATTGTTGGCCGCCATCATGTTGGAAAGTCCGCCGTCGGCGGCCGAGATCTCCTCGATCGCCAACACATAGGAAACGAAATCCGCACCGGCGCCGCCATAGGCCGGATCGATGGTTACGCCCATCAGCCCGGCATCGGCCATTTTCCGCAACACCGACCGCGGTGCCGCTTCGGCACGATCCCATTCGGCGGCATAGGGCGCGATCTCCCGTTCGGCAAAGGCCCGCGCCGTCGCCTTGATCTGACGTTGGGTCTCGCTCAGCAGCATGGCGTTAGCTCGGCTTGAATACGGTCTCCGCAAAGGCCGGCAACTCACCGCAACGGACGACCAAGTCGGCAAGGTTGGCAAATCGCGGATCCGCTGCCGGCTTGTCGAGGCAGCCCGCCGCGGTTCCGAACGCACAGACGGCCGTGACGTCGGCCAAGGTTAGCCGGTCGCCGACCAGCCACGTCTTGCCTTCGAGCTGCTTGTCGAGAGCCAACAGAGCGCCGGTGACTTGCCCAGCAAGCATGTCGAGCCATTCCTGATAAATTTTGTCGGCTGGCCGACGGTTTTTCTCGTAGGACGCTTGAACCGCTTTTTCGGCGGCCCCGAGGCCGATGGCGACTTGACGCAGCACGGCTCGGCGTTCGGCACCGGACATCGGGACCAGTCGGCGGTCGGCCGGGGCAATTTCGTTCAAGTAGTCGATGATAGCGGCACTGTCGATCAGGACCTCACCGTCATCCAGAACCAGCGCGGGCACGCGCCCAACCGGATTAAACGTGGCGACGTCGGCGGCATCATCTACCGTCGACAAGGGCCGCTGCTCGAAATCCAACCCGAGCATTTTCAAGCTTATCGCTACGCGGCGCACGAACGGCGACAAGTTGCGTCCGATGAGTATCATGATTTGCTGTCCTCTGAAATTACAGGCCGCTGTCCAGACCGGTACCGCCATAGAGCCAGTGCAGGTCGTTGTAGAAATCTTCGCGGGTCTTGGCGCGGATGACGGCGTTGCGGACCAGGCGTTCGGCACCGTCCGGGTGATAGACGTAATCACCCATCAGCCGCGACGACATCTGCACCCGCGCCGTGCGCACCACCCGCTCAAGGCGGTAGGCTTCCAAGGCGGCTTCGATGTCACGGTCATGGGTTTCCAGTTTGTGGGACAGGCAAACGGCGTCCTCGAGCGCCATGCAGGCGCCCTGCGCCATGTATTGCAGCATCGGGTGAGCGGCATCGCCAAGCAGAGCCACCCGGCCGTCGGTCCAGGTTTCGTTGGGGTCGCGGTCGCACAAGACCCAGAGTTTCCAATCCTCGCCATGCTCGATGATCTGCCGTGGCCGTGCCGCGATATGGCCAAAGTTTTCCCGAACCTCGTCCTTGGTGACCGGCTTGCCGGCAACCGCCTCGGGCGCGTCGTTGTGACAGGTGACGACCAAGTTGAAAACGTTCCAGCCGGACAGTGGATAATGCACGATATGGATTTTAGGCCCGGCCCAAAGCGTCGCCGCGTTCCAACGCAGTTCCTCCGGCATCTGTTTGGTCGGGATGACCGACCGGTAGGTGGTATGACCCGAGACCCGAGGTTCGCCGTCGCCGACCAACTGCGCCCGCACTGCCGAACGCAAGCCGTCGGCCCCGATCAGAGCGGCACCGTCAACACGGCCGCCGGTTTTCAAAGCCGCCGCGACGCCGCTGCCATGCTGGTCATAGCCAACGACTTCGGCGTCGGTTCGCAGCTCTATCTCTGCGCTTTGCCGACAGGCGTCCAGCAACACGCCGTGCAGGTCAGCGCGATGGACGACGGCGTAAGGGTTTTTGAAGCGATCCCGAAAGGGTTGATCCACGGGTATAGTCGCGATTTCACTGTCGTCGAGCGCGTCCATCAAAACCAGGCCATCGACATAGACCGCCTCCGCCCGGGCGCGATCGCCGACGCCGAGATAATCGAAAGCATGGAAGGCGTTAGGGCCGAGTTGAATGCCGGCGCCGATCTCCCCTAGCGTAGAGGCCTGTTCAAGCACGATCGATGCAATGCCTTTGCGCGCCAGACCAAGGGCCGCGGCAAGGCCGCCGATGCCACCGCCGGCCACGAGAAAAGGACGTTCCTGCATGCTTGACCTCAATAGTCCCTGGTTCGATGGAAATGTGGGATTTCCAAAGGTACGGCAAGGCCTGGCGTCCAGCAAGCAATCGCCCTACCGGAACGGCGGTGCGAACAGGATGCCGCCGTTCGACCACAATGCATTGGCGCCACGCGGCAAGGCGAGAGGGGTGTCCGGCCCGAGATGTCGGTCGTAGATTTCGGCATAATTGCCGACGTATTTGATGATGGCGTAGGCCCAGGTCCGCGACAGGCCAAGTTGCGCGCCGTAATTGCCGTCGATGCCAAGCAAGCGCCGAATGTCCGGATGGTTGGCCGCCAACCGCGCGTCGTCGACGTTGGCGGCGCGGACGCCGCGTTCCTCGGCGACCAGCATGGCGCCCAAGGTCCAGCGCACCACGTCGGCCCAGCGATCGTCACCCTGTCTGACCAGCGGGCCTTGCGGGCGTTTCGACAGGGCCTTCGGCAAGATCAGGTGATCCAGGGGTTTAGGCAAGTCAGCGCGGATCGCGGCGAGCGTACCAAGATAAGCGGCATAGGCATCGCACTGGCCGGCAACATAGTCGGCGCGCAGGACCGCTTTCGATAGCCTCGCCCACGCCCGGTAGGCAATGTTCCGGGCCGTGAACGCAACGTCGAGATCGTTCTGGGCCGACGACCCCGCAATCACGCAAATTTTCGCGCCGGCAAGCGTAGCGACCGTGGCGGCACCGCGGTTCTTCGGCACCATCAAACCGAGGCCGTCATGGAAACTGACCGCGACTTGGATAAACCCGTCCGCCGCCGCTTGATCGAAGGTCGGCTGATCGTGACGCGCCAGCAAATCGACGTCACCGTCGCGCAACGCTTGATAGCCGCCGTCTTGGTCAATAGCCACAATGGCCGCTTTGGCCGCATCGCCGAACACGGCCGCGGCAACCGCGCGGCAAAAATCAACGTCGAAACCGATCCAGCCTTGGTCTCCACCGCGAACGGCAAAACCCGGTGCAGAGGACTCCACGCCACAGCGCACCACGCCGCGGCCGCGCAGCTCATCCAGCGTGGCCGACCGCCGGCTTTTATCGGCGCTCTCGGCGACGGCCGCCACAATAGTCACGCACACCATGCCGACGGCAAGCAGCAGCCGCGCCAAAGAGCCAATCACCGAAGCGCTTATCATGCCAATTCTCCCGCGTCGTGGTAGTGTATAGATCCCTCGGCCGATTGAGAATGTGAGCCATGTCTACCATCCGCCCCGTCGCCCAAATCATCACTGCGCACCAACAACGCGAAGGTGCCGGGTTCCTGGTCCGCCGACCGTTCCCGACCCACGGATTGGATCAGGTCGATCCGTTCCTGATGCTGGACGAAGTTGGCCCGATCGACTACGCGCCGGGAAAAGCCATCGGCGCGCCCGACCATCCCCATCGGGGCTTCGAGACCGTTTCCTACATCCTGGCGGGCGAAAAACTGCACGAGGATTCGACGGGCAAGACCCAGCTTTTGACGTCGGGCGACGTGCAATGGATGACCGCCGGCAGCGGCATCGTCCATTCGGAACTGCCGTCGCCGGGATTTCGCGACCGTGGCGGCCGGGCGCATGGCTTCCAGATTTGGGTCAATTTGCCGGCCGCCGCCAAAGGCGCGACGCCGGGTTATCAGTATGTGCCGGCCGGCGATATTCCCCGTGCCGCGGACGACAGCGGCTTGGTCACGGTAACCGTTATCGCCGGCTCGGCCTTCGGCACCGACGCCGTAATCGGTACGCACACGCCAATCCTGCTGCAGGATTGGCGGATCGAGCCCGGCGGCGAAGCGACTTTGCCCATGGATCCGGACCACAACGTCGCGGCCTACCTGTTCGACGGCAGCGCCCAATTCGGACCCGCTGCGACGACGGTCGCCAGAAGCCAAATTGCGGTGTTTGGTCCCGGAGACGAAATGCGCGTTACGGTACCGTCCAACCAAGACCGGGCGGCCCGGTTTCTGCTGTTGGCCGGCAAGCCGATCAACGAGCCGGTCGCGCGCCATGGCCCGTTCGTCATGAACACCGAGGACGAGATCGTCGCCGCCATTCAAGATTTTCAAACCGGCCGCATGGGTGAAATACAGCGCCTCTGAATACGTGATTTAGCGCACACTCAACAATCGATTAAGTTGCGGCCCCTGGCCTCGACGCATTATTCTAGAGCACAGGGCCAAACGGAGTGACCGACATGGGCGCCAAGCGGGACGGGCAAAAAGTTCCCGACATCGAGGAACTGCTGGCCGAAGGATTCGAACAGCTCGACCATGGCATTGGTCTATTCGACAGCAACCTGACGCTCAGCCACTGCAATGACCGCTTTCGTGCCTTGCGCGACTATCCGGCAGAACTTTGTGAGCTCGGTACGCCGTTGAGCGCCCTGTTGCGCCACAATGCCGAACGTGGCGACTTTGGCACCGGCGAGCCGGACGGTTTGGTCGCCGAACGCTTCGCCGAGATCAAGGCCAACCCGTCGCGCAGCGTAGAGCGGGACATGGCCGACGGCCTAATCCTGCGCATTCACTATCAATGGTTGGCCTCAGGCGGTTTGATGCTGGTCTACCAAGACGTCACCCATATGCGCCGGGCTGAACGCGACTTGCGGCTTTCCGAGCAACGCCATGCCATGGTTACCGAGGCGGCGACGGAGGGCATCTACGATTGGGACTTGGCCACCAACCGGCTCTATGTGTCACCTCGTTTGAACCAGTTGTTCTCCTTCGAGGAAGGCGAGTTGATCTCGGAAGATTGGGTCGCCCGAGTCCACCCCGAAGACCAAGAAGTGTATCGCTCCGCCCTGATTCAGCACTTCAAAGATCCGACTAAGGCAATGCAATGCGAATATCGAATTCGCGACAAAACCGAACGCTACCGCTGGGTTTCCGACCACGCCATCGCCGAACGCGGCGGCGATGGCAAGGCCCGACGCCTAGTCGGTGCCGTTGGCGACATCACCGAGGAGAAGGAACAGGCGCTAGCGCTTGCTCAAGCCAACCAGGAGAAGGATCGGATCCTAGCCGAGTTCAACAGCGTTCTCGACAACATCGACTACGGCATCATGTTCTTGGACAAAGATTTGAAAGCCCGCTACGTCAACCGCGCGATCAAGGACATGTGGCACCTCGACGACGATTTGATCGCCCAATCGCCGTCCTTCCTTGAACTGATGGAACATAATCGCCGGCAGGGCACCTACGACTTCACCGAGGACGGATGGAAGGCCTTTGTCGAGGAGCGCCACGATTTGGTGCGCGAGGGTGGCGGCAAAACCGTCGAGCTGTCACTTGCCAACGGATCAACTCTGCGGGTCCAGTTCGTGTCGCTGCCCGACGGCGGACGTATGATCACCTATTTCGACATCACGCCGTTCCGCCGCCTGGAAAACGAACTGAAGGCGCGCGACGAGCAGTACGAACAGGCGATGGCGGCGATCGGCGAAGGTGTCTACGACTGGGATATGACGGCCGACAAGATTTATTATTCGCCTGAAGTTTATCGCATGGTCGGCATGACGGAAGGCAGCCTGTCAACGGCCGAGGATTGGCTCAAATGTGTGTTGCCGGAAGACCGAGATCGCTACATGGCCGAACAGGCCGTCCACTACAAAGGCGAGACCCCGCGCTTTCGATGCGAGTACCGGTTCCTGCGTTCGGACGGCGAGATCCGCTGGGCCCGACAGCATGGCATAGCGCAATTCGATGACACCGGCCGCGCCGTACGCATGATCGGCTCGACCGGCGATATTACGGCCGAAATGGAAGCCCGCGACGAAGTCACGCGCGTGCGCACTCAATTATTGGACGCCATCGAGGCGATTTCCGAAGGCTTCGTGTTTTTTGATTCCGAAGACCGTATCGTGCTCTGCAACAGCATCTATCGGCAATATTTCGCCGACGCCGCCGGCGAAGACGTCGCCGACATGGTGCAACCCGGCGTGCCCTTTGCGACCTTTGCCCGGACCGCCGCCGAACGCGGCATGTTTCCGGACCTGAAGGTCGATGCCGAGGCCTGGATCGCATCGCGCGAACAGCGCCGGAAAGATCCACACGGGTCGATCGAGTTGCGCATCCGCGGCGATCGCTGGCTGCAGATCAATGAACGCAAGACCCAGGATGACGGCATCGCCGCCGTCTATACCGACATCACCGCGGTGAAGAACCGCGAAGCCGAACTCGGCACGTTGGTCGACCGCCTGGCCGAGGCCCGGGATCAGGCGATGGAGGCGACGCGCACAAAAAGCCAGTTCCTGGCCAATATGAGCCACGAATTGCGGACGCCGCTGAACGCGGTCATCGGCATCACCGAAATGCTGGAAGAAGACGCCACTGACGACGGTCTCGACGACTATATCGAACCGCTGCAGCGGGTGACCCGCGCCGGCAAACATTTGTTGCATTTGATCAACGAGGTCCTGGACCTCTCCAAGATCGAATCGGGTAAGCTCGAGTTCCACGTGGAAACCGTCAACGTGCCGCTGTTGATCACGGACTTGGCGGCAACCGTCGAACCTTTGGCCGCGGCCAACGGCAATCGATTGGCCATCGATTGCGCCGAGGATGTCGGCGCCATGCAAATCGATATGACTAGGCTCCGGCAAATCGTTCTCAATCTGTTGTCCAATGCCTGCAAGTTCACCGACAAGGGCGAGGTCAAGCTGACGGTTCACCGGGATAATACCCGCGACATGATCAGCTTCGCGGTGAGCGATACCGGCATCGGTCTGACCGATGCGCAACTGGAGAAACTGTTTCAAGAATTCTCCCAGGCCGACGCGTCGACCACCCGCAAATATGGCGGCACCGGTTTGGGCCTGGCGATCAGCAAGCGCTTGGCAACCATGATGGGCGGCGACATCACGGTCGACAGCACGATCGATGTCGGCAGCACGTTTACCGCCCTTTTGCCGGTGACCGTGGCTGAGCCCACGTCGGCAGGCGACGGCTTGGCCGCCATCGCCGGGGCGGCATCAACGGCAAAGGTTGACGCTGAAACGAACAACTGCGTGTTGGTGATCGACGATGACGAAGACGCGCGGGATTTCATGCGCCGCTTCCTAAGCCGAGAGGGCTTCGACGTGATCAGCGCTTCCGATGGCAATGAAGGTCTTGCCGCCGCCACCAAACACCGGCCAGCCTTGATCACGTTGGACGTGCTGATGCCGGAGAAGGACGGCTGGAGCGTGCTGCAGGACCTGAAAAACGACCCGGCGCTCTGTGATATCCCGGTCGTCATGCTGACCATTGTCGACGAAAAACATCGCGGCTTCTCGCTCGGCGCCAGCGACTATCTAAACAAACCGGTCGACCGCGACCGGCTGCGTCAGGTGCTCGAGCGTTTGAAGGCGGACAAGAACGATTTGCACGTGCTGGTCATTGAGGACGACGCGCCGACCCGAGACGTCATGCGCCGGATGCTACTGGGCGAAGGCTGCCGCGTCAGCGAGGCGGTCAATGGCCGCGAGGGGCTGGAGCGCTACGGCGCGGCGACGCCCGATCTGATCCTGCTCGATTTAATGATGCCGGAAATGGATGGCTTCGAATTCCTCGCTGCCTTCCGCAAGATCGACGGCCACGAGACCGTTCCCGTGATTGTCGTCACCGCCGCCGATCTGACGGAAGAGGATCATCTGAAACTGAACGGCGGTGTCGTCGAGGTGCTGTTGAAATCCGCGGACGCCGAGCAAGATCTGATGGCGGCGTTGGGACAATTGATTCGTACGTATAACGTCGGTCGCAATACCAAGGGCGAATAATCATGAGAATCCTCTACGTTGAAGACAACGAGGACAATGTCTATATGCTAACGCGTCGGCTCGGCCGGAAAGGCCACGAGGTCCTGGTTGCCGGCGACGGTGCCGCCGGCGTCGACATGGCCATTGCCGAGAAGCCCGACCTCATACTGATGGATTTGAGCCTGCCGGTCCTCAACGGCTGGCAGGCGACGGAAAAGCTGAAGGCAACGCCGGAGACCCAGAACATACCGGTCATCGCGCTGACCGCACATGCCATGGCCGGCGACCGGGAAAAGGCCTTGGCGGCGGGTTGCGACGATTTCGATACCAAGCCCGTCGACCTCAACCGGCTGTTGGAGAAGATCGCGGCACTGGTGCCCACGGAGTGACGGACGTGGACGAGACATCCCCCCATATCCTGGTCGTCGACGACAACGACGACAACCGCTACACCCTGACCCGGCGCTTGAAGCGCTTGGGCTACGACAACGTTGAGATTGCCGAGGACGGCCGTGTTGCGCTCGACAAAGTTGCCGAACAGCCGTTCGATTTGATCCTGCTCGACATTATGATGCCCGACGTCAACGGCTACGAAGTCTTGGAGCAAGTCAAGGCGGATCCCGCGCGCCGGGACATTCCGGTGATTATGATCTCGGCCCTCGACGAAATCGATAGCGTGGTCAAGTGCATCGAACTGGGGGCGGAAGACTATCTGCCCAAGCCATTCAACCCGGTGCTGTTGAAGGCGCGCATCGGCGCGTCGCTGGAAAAGAAGAAACTGCGCGATCAGGAGGCCCACCATCTCGAGCAGCTCGAAGCCGAGAAAAAACGCGGCGATGATCTGTTGCATGCCATCCTGCCGGCGGAGGCGGTGGCAGAGCTGAAGGCGACCGACGCGGTCATGCCGCGGCGCTTCGACGACGTCACGGTGTTGTTTTGCGACATCGTCGGCTTCACGCGCTATTGCGATCAACATGCGCCGGAGCAGGTCGTGGCCGAATTGCAGGCCCTGGTCACGCGCCTGGAAGAAGTCGTCGAAAGTCACGGGCTGGAGAAGATCAAAACCGTCGGCGATGCCTTTCTCGCCACCGCCGGCCTGCTCGGCGAGCGCACGGGATCGCTGGAAGCTGCCATCCGCTGCGGGCTCGACATGGTCCGTGTGGCCCAGGAGATCGAGCCGTTCTGGCAGGTCCGGGTCGGACTACATGCCGGGCCGGTCGTCGCCGGCGTGGTCGGCCATGCCAAATTTCTCTATGACCTGTGGGGCGACACGGTCAATGTCGCGGCCCGCATCACCGATCAAGCCGCGCCGGGCACGGTGTGCGCGAGCCTGGACGTCTGGCGGCCGCTAGCCGATCAAGGCAGCGCAACAGAGCTTGGCTCTGTCGAGATCAAAGGCAAGGGTGCGATGGCGTTGGTGCAGATCAACGACTTACGTTAACCGCGTATGACATGTTCCTTACAAATCACGAAATCGAGTTTGTCGTGATCGATGAAGTTGGCTTCGTCGGCGATGGTGATCTTGTAGGCTTCCGTTTCCGGTGAACTGCGCATGTCGGCCATGGTATCAAACCAGACCATGGCATAGCCGTCGCAATAGGGCGTCCGGCCGTTGGCGTAGGCGCCGGGCAGCGGATGGTTCTGCACATACCGGCGGACGGCCGGAATTTTCGCGCCGAGTGGCCCGTGCACTGCGCGCCAATGATGCTGGTAGGCCTCGACGTCCAGATCAGGCCGGCGTTGGATGATCTCAATGATCTTGAAACCGTCGGCCGCAACCGGCTGGTCCTTCATGACATGTTCTTCGACCAGCAACAGGCGCATGCTCGACCGGTCGATAAATTTTTCCTCGTCGGCGACCAAGGCGTCCCAGACCGCGCCTTCGGCATTCTGCCGCATGGTCGCCGTATCCGGCCACCAGGTTTCGGCAAAGCCGTCGACAGGCAGATCCCGTTTGGCGTAGCCGTTTTTCAACGGATGGTCCTGGACATAGCGCTGCAGGCCGGCGAGTTTCAGCACCGCCTTGGGATGCTCGTTCAGCCAATAATCCTGAAACGCGTCGACCGGCATGCCGGGCCGACGGTTGAAGGCAAGCACGGCCTTGATCATCGGAGCCTCCTCAAACGCAATTATCCAATTTTATTCCGCGATGGCATACATGACTTTCACGCGGCGGTCTTCGCCGGACACAAGCTTCTTAAACTTTTCACCGAAGGCTTCACCGACGCCCATGACATGGATCTTTTCTGCGGGATAACCGCCCTCGCTCAAAGCCGTGGCTACCGCTTCGGCACGGCGCATGGAGAGTTTTTTGTTGTATTCCACATCGCCTTGTTTGTCCGCCTGACCGGTGACACAGATCCGCGGCACAAATTGCGCCTTGGCCCGAGCTGCAAGCTTGGCGAGTTTCTCTTTGTCGTCCGGCTTCACCACAGCGCTATCGAAATCGAAATCAACAACCCATGGCCCGCCATCGCCGGCGTCACGAAATACCCGGCAGCGGCCATCGGCAGCAGCGGCCGCCGAGCCCCAAGCGAGGCTTACAACCAGCAACATCAAAATTCCAATTTGACGGTACCCACGCGTTCCAGAAACCATGTCAAACTCCAACGAATGTCGACCAACCGAACCCAAACGGTCGCAATTCACGCCGGAGTTGGCAACCCATTTCTTGGCCGCAAAATGTAATAATGCGGTTGTTTCTTCGCGGCACTGATTTAGGCTTGGCCGGGATCTATTTGTTAGCGGATGAATCCCGGAGGCTGCCATGCGTCATTTACTTATTCAGCCGGCCAAGTCGGTAGCGTTAATGATAACGCTGGCTTTTCTCATCGCCGCTGGGGCAGCAGCTCAGGCCCAGGAAAAAGTCTACCGGGTAGAGTTCAAGCTCAGCCTGACTGATCCGGACGCCGATCACAGTTGGTACGTGGTCCGCATCAGTCGGGTGTCCTGGGGGTCGGAAAAAATCTGTAGAGACCGTGCCGAACCGTTCATCACCGAACAGATTGCCGCCGTCAAGAAGTTCGGTCTGATCAACAGGAACAACAAGCCGCCGATCGTAAAAGTCACGTCTTGGCACTGCATAAAGTGAGTCTACTGATGCCATTTCGGCATCGCATATGGCGAATCATTGTTCTGTATTCGAGCGCTTGGCCTGTGGCAGCATTCAATCGACCCGAGTTGTCGTAGCCTGTGCTTGGTCCCGGGCGGACCCCCTACGATGAGGATCCGGCAAACCGTGACCACGGCCCGGGAGGCATAACGCAGGGTCAAGGTTCAAAAGACATTGTGGGAGGGATGACAAATGGCACATCGCAAAGATTTGGGTCAGGCGCTGGACCGTCGCGCCGTATTGCGGGCCGGCGCCGCCTTAGGCGGCCTCGGCCTCGGCTCCAGCTTCCTGACGGTGGCGGCCAACGCCGCCGGCAAAACCACCATCAACATGCAGCTCGGCTGGCTTGCCTCGAACGGTATCATTGGCGAGGTCGTGGCGAAGAAGCTCGGCTTCTATGACAAAGCCGGCATCGAGCTGAACATCTCGCCGGGCGGGCCCGGCGTTGACGGCGTCGCTTCGGTGGCCGCCGGCCGCGCCCATATCGGCCAGCTTTCCTCGAGCCCGTCTCTGATGCTAGCGCGCTCCGCCGGTATTCCGATCAAATGCATCGCCGCCGGCTATCAGCAGCATCCGTTCACCTATTTTTCGCTCGCCAAAGATCCGATCCGCACGCCGAAGGACATGGTCGGCAAGACAATCGCGACCCAGCCGACCGCCAAGATCTTGTTGCGCGCATTGCTCGCCAAGAACGGTATCGCCGAAAGCGACGTGAAAGTCGTCAACATGGGCGGCGACATGAACCAGCTTCTAACCGGCCAAGCCCAGGCGGCAACCGGCTGGCTCACCAACGTCAATGCCCTGAAAATCCTCGGCCCCGACCGTGTCGACATGCGGCTTTGGGATGCCGGTATCCAACTCTATGCCAATCCGTACTACGTGACGGACGAACAGCTCGACAAGCATTTCGACACGTTGGTCGGCTTCATTAGCGGCTCCGCCCGGGGTTGGGGCTTCGCCCGCGAAAACCCGGAGAAAGCCGTCGCCATGTTCGTCGAGGCCTATCCGAACGCCAACAAAGCTTCGGAAATGGAAGCGATCAAGGGCGTGCTCGGCTTCAGCTTCAACGACCGTACCGCAGCCGGCGGCTGGGGCACCATGAGCAAGGACAATTGGACGGAGCAGGTCCGCGTTTATTCCGATCTCGGACAATTCAAGGGCAAGGTCCCCAGTGTCGACGACGTCATGACCTTAGCCGTGCTCGACGCCACCGCCGACGTTCGGCCCAAGGCCGGATAATGTCCGGGGCGGCGTCCGCGCCGGTCAGCGCTGCCGCAACCGCCCGGCCGACGGCCGTGGCGTTGCGCGACGTGACCGTGCGTTTCGACACCGAAAGCGGCACGATCACCGCCCTTGAGCGCGTCACTTGCGACGTGCCCGAGGGCGGGTTCGTCACCATGCTCGGGCCGTCGGGCTGCGGCAAATCGACGTTGCTGCGGGCCGTCGCCGACCTGGTGCCGGTCGCCGAAGGCAGCATCAGCGTGCTCGGCCAAAGCCCAGCCGAGGCGCGCACCGGCCGGCATTTGGCCTTCGTCTTCCAGGACGCGACGTTGCTCGCCTGGCGCTCGGTCATCGACAATGTGACCTTGCCTTTGGAAGTCGGCGGCGGCAACCGGGCGATCGCCGGCGACGGACCGACGCCGACGGAACTGCTGCAGCTGGTCGGCCTCGACGGCTGGGAAAAGGCGCTGCCGCACGAGTTGTCGGGTGGCATGCGCCAGCGCGTCGCCATTGCCCGCGCCCTGATCTGCAAGCCGCGGCTGTTGTTGATGGACGAGCCGTTCGGCGCGCTCGACGAGATCACCCGCGACAACCTGAATGTCGAACTGCTGCGAATTTGGCGCGATACCGAGACGACCATCATGTTCGTCACCCATTCCATACCGGAGGCGGTCTTCCTCGGCCAAAAAGTGCTGATGCTGGCGGCGCGACCGGGCCGCGTGCGGGAATATTACGACGTCGACTTGGCCTATCCGCGCGCCTTGAAGGACCGCGACACCGCCGGTTTCGTTGAAAAGACCGCACATTTGCGGGCCGTGCTGGAGTCCTGCTGATGACCCACTCCGCTGATGCCCCGACCTCCGTCTTCGCCAAATTCACCATGCCGGACAAAGCCTATCCGGTGCTCGCCGGTGTTGGCTTGATTGCCAGCTGGCAACTCATCATCACGGTCTTCGAGGTGCCGCAGTATATCGCCCCGGGCCCGCTTGCGGTGCTCAACGCCTTTCGTGAAGACGGCTACATGCTGTGGACCAATTTCCTGCCGACCCTGGCGGAAAGCTTGGCCGGATTTTTCTTCGGCAATTTGGTGGCCATCCTGATCGCCATTTCCTTTGTCCACAGCCTGCGGCTCGCCAAGGCATTTTTCCCGATCGCGGTGTTCATCAACACCATCCCGATTATCGCCATCGCGCCGATCCTGGTGTTGATTTTCGGCAACGGCTACACGCCGAAGATCGTTATCGCCGGCCTTATTTGCTTCTTCCCAACCCTAGTCAACATGGTGCGTGGCCTGCAGGCGGTGAGCCCGGCGACGCTCGACCTGATGCGCGTGCTGTCGGCCAGCCAATGGGAAGTGTTCTGGAAAATACGCATTCAGAATTCGCTGCCGTTTCTGTTCGCCGCGCTGAAGATCGCCACCACGACCTGCGTGATCGGCGCCATCGTTGGTGAATGGATCGGTTCCGATTATGGCCTCGGGTCGCTGATCATCGAGGCGACCTACAATTTCCGTTCGCCGTTGCTGTACGCGACAGTCTTCGTCGCCGCCGGCATGGCGGTCAGTCTGTTCACGATCGTGACGTTGCTGGAGCGCCGGCTGATCCGGTGGAAGACCGCGGCCGTTCAATGAGGAGACAGTAAGTGAGCGAAACCAAAACCGTCAGAGAACCGGCGCGCGACATCCCGGTGGTATCAACGTCGGATGTCGTCGTGGTCGGCGGCGGCGCCGCCGGTGTCGGCGCCGCGGTATCGGCGGCCCGCCTCGGCGCCAGTGTCACCCTGCTGGAACGCTACCCGCATTTGGGCGGCATGGCGTCGGGCGGCATGGTGCTGGTCTTGGACGACATGACCAACGGCAACGAAATCACCGTCCAGGGGCTGATGGCGGAGTATATACGCCGGCTCGAGCAGATCGATTGCGCGGTCTATCCGCCGGAATCCGATCGTCGCACTGCCGAGGACGTCTGGCGTAAATGGTCGCGTTGGGGCTGCAATGACTTCCACATTCGCGAAAAGATCCAGCCGATCATTTACGCCGTCGCCTTCGATCCGGACGGTTGGAAGCGGGTCTCCAACGACATGATCAAGGAAGCCGGCGTCAATCTGCGCCTGCACAGCTGGTTTTCCGAAGCCATCATCGAGGACGGCGAGGTCAAGGGCGTGATTTGCGAAACCAAGACCGGCCGCCAGGCGATCATGGGCGATATCGTCGTCGATACCACCGGCGATCTCGACGTGGCGATCCGCGCCGGCGCCGAGCACATACCCGGCGGTTTCATCGTCACCACGGTGTTCCGGCTGGCCGACGTCGACACCGACAAGGCCGAGGCGTTCCAGTATGGCGAGCCCGAAGCGTATAAGAAACTCGACCGCCAGGCCCGGCGCCTGATCGGCGGCGCCTGGGAGATGTGGTGGCTGAAAACGCCGCGACCCGGCGTGGTTTGGTGCAACTGCCCGCACATGACCGGCTATGACGGCCTGTCGGTCGAGCATCTTACCGCCGCCGAATTCGAAGGCCGCGAGCGCATGCTGCGGCTGCACGACTTCGTCCGCGAGAACATGCCGGGCTTCGAGAAGTCCTACCTGTTGGATACCGGCGAGCAGATCGGCGTGCGCCAGACCCGCATGCTGGTCGGCGATTACGTGGTCACCAAGGACGACGTGGTCAGCCGGCGCTATTTCGAGGATACGGTCTGCCGCGGCCGTGATTACTACACGCCCTACCGGGCGCTGCTGCCGCGCCAGGTCGATCAATTGATCGTCGCCGGCCGGCATTATTCGGCCGATCCCGAGGCGCAAAAAATGTCGCGCGAGATTCCTCCCTGTCTGGCCCAGGGTGAAGTCGCCGGTGTGGCGGCTCACCTGGCACTGGATGGCGACATCCGCATTCGCGACGTCGATCCGCAAGCCATCCAGCGGCAGATGCGCCGCCAAGGCGCCGATCCCGGCGACCGGCCCTCAGCCAATGCACTCACCGTCGCGGCAGCAGAATAACGGCGCTCGGCCGTAACTCAAGAAAAGGCGAACCATGACAACCTCTCTCCCGCTCGATGGCATCAAGATCGTTGATTTGACACAAGTGATGCTCGGCCCCTGCGCCACTCAGATGCTGGGCGACCTCGGCGCCGACGTGATCAAGGTCGAACGGCCCGGCGCCGGCGACCTGTCGCGGACCTCGATCGAAAACGATCCGACCCTCGGCGACAATCCGGTGTTCTGCAGCCTGAACCGCAACAAACGCTCGATCGCCGTCGATCTCAGAAGCCCCGACGGCCGGCGCATCGTGCAGGAGCTGGCGGCGGCAGCCGACGTCATCGTCAACAACTTCCGGCCCGGCGTCATGGACCGTTTGGGGCTCGGCTACGAAGCGCTGAAGGAAACCAACCCGCGGCTGATCTATGCCGGCGGTTCCGGCTTCGGCGCGTCGGGCCCGTATCAACACAAGGGCGGACAAGACGTACTCGCCCAGGCCATGACCGGGGTCATGGACCGCAAGGCCGACCCGGAGCATCCGCTCGCCATCTATCCGACGGCGTTGTGCGACTATTCCGCCGGCATGCATTTGGTCCAGGGCGTGCTCGCTGCGTTGATCCAGCGCGACAAGACGGGCGCCGGGCAAAGGGTCGATGTTTCGCTCTATGATTCCATGATCGCGATGCAGATGCAGGAAGCGGCCATGCGCCTGATGCGCGATCGCGACTTGAACTGGGCGGCGATGCCGCTCACCGGCGCGTTCGAGACCGCGGACGGCGCCTTGGTGTTGGTCGGCGCCTTCAAGGCCAATCCGCTGCAGGACATTTCCGCCGCGCTCGGCATCGACGATCTGTCGGCCGACTATCCGACCTTGGAGATCCAACGCGAGCACCGGTCCTATTTGCAGTCGGTCTTCCGCGAGAACTTTGCATCCAACACCACAGCCTATTGGATCGAGCGCCTGGAAGGCCAGGATCTTTTGTGCGCGCCGATCAAGACCTTGGCCGACGCCTTGACCGACCCGCAGACTATCCACAACGGCATGGTCGCCGAATGTGCGTACCGGGGCAATCAGACGCTCTCCGTAGTGGCGTCGCCGGTCCACCTCTCCGACGCGCCTTTCGCCGTGCGCGTCGCGCCGCCAGCCTTGGGCGAGCAGAGCGACGAAATCTTGGGCGAACTCGGCTACGACGCGGCGGCAATCGCGGCGTTCCGCGAAGCCGGGATGGTGGCATGACCGCGCATTACGAACTGACCGATCACGTCGCCCGGGTGGTGATCGACCGGCCGGCGCGGCGCAATGCCGTCGACCGGGCAACCGAAGCCGCGCTGCAAGGCATCTGGCAGGAAATCGAAGCCGACCGCCGGGTGCGCTGCGTGGTCTTGACCGGGACCGGCGACAAGGCGTTTTGCGCCGGCGCCGATGTCCATGAATCGGCCGGCTCGGGCCTAAGCGGCCTGGATTATTGGGCAGCACCCCGGCCCGGCGGCTTCGGCGGCATCGCCTCGCGCACGACCTTGAATGTGCCCGTTGTCGCCCGGGTCAACGGTCACGCCTTCGGCGGCGGCTTCGAAATGGTGCTCGGCGCCGACATCGTCGTCGCCGTCGACGACGCTCGCTTCGGCCTGACCGAACCGCGCATCGGCTATCTGCCGTTGGACGGCGGCATGGTCCAGCTGCCGCGCCAGATCCCCTACCATCAGGCCATGGGCATCCTGCTGACCGGCCGCCAGATACCGGCCGCCGAGATGCTGGGCTTCGGCTTGCTCAACGAGGTGGTGGCGCGCCCCGACCTCGACACTGCGGTCGGGCGCTGGGTCGACGACATCTTGGCCTGCTCGCCGGCCTCGCTCAGGGCGATCAAGGCGGTGGTGCGCGGCACCGCCCACCTTGCCGTCGACGACGCCATGGGCCGACGCCTACCGGCCTTGGTCGAGGCCTTGACCGGCCCGGACCAGGCCGAAGGCGCCGCAGCGTTCCGCGAAAAGCGGGCGCCGAATTGGTCCGACTAAACGTGCCCCGGCCATGACCTTCGTCATCACCGCGCCCTGCATCGACATCAAGGACGGCGACTGCGTGAACGCCTGCCCGGTCGATTGCATCTATGAAGGCGGGCGCATGTTCTACATCCATCCGACCGAGTGCATCGCCTGTGCGCTTTGCGAAACCATTTGCCCGGTCGACGCCATCCATCACGCCGACGAGGTACCGGCCGAATGGCAGGCGTTCGTCGCCGTCAATGCCGAATTCTTCGACACCACCGGCCTCAACTCGCCAGGCGGCGCCAAAGCGATCGGCCCGGTTGATGGTGATCACGGGGTGGTACGCGAGCACCCGGCGCAACGGCTCAACACCGACGGCGACGGCGCCGAACCGGCCGCATGAAGTGATCCGGCGGCAAGAGCAAGTTTCGACCATACGGGACCGTTTGGTCGAAACTTGCTCTAGTTTCGGTTTAGACTAGATCCATGCATGCGTCCGTCCTGAGGTATTTCAGTGCCGTCGTCGATTGTGGCTCGATCCGCAAGGCCGCCGAGTCCCTGAACGTGGCGTCGTCGGCGGTCAACCGGCAGATCTTGAAGTTGGAGGACGGTTTCGGCGTACCGCTGTTCGACCGCACGCCGTCGGGGGTCCGCTTGACCGCGGCCGGCGAGATCCTGTTGCGCCATGTCGAAGGCACGTTGCGCGATTTCGAGCGCGCCCAGGCCGAAATCCACGAACTGCAGGGGCTGAAGACCGGCCTCGTCCAGATGGTGGCGCTGGAAAGCCTGTTGGTCGATTTTCTGCCACGCTTGGTTACCGACTTCAGCCGTATCCATCCGGGTGTGACTTACGCGGTGATCCAACGCGGGCCGGCCGACGTGGTCGAAGACGTCGCCACCGGGCACGCGGAGATCGGCATTTCCTTTGCCAATGTCGCGACGCCGTCGGTTCGGCTGCTGGCTGAGGTCGACATGCCGATCGGCGTCGTCATGGCGGCCGATCACCCGCTCGCGGGAGAAAACGAAATCCGGCTCGAGGATTGCCGCGGCTATCCGATCTTCCTGATGCCGGACGTTCGGCCGATGATGCCGATGATTGCCCAAGACTTGTCCCGCGCCGGCCTATTGGCGGAGCCCAAGGTGGTGACGAATTCGCTCGATATGATGAAGCCGCTGGTCGCCGCCGGCACCGGCATCGCGTTTTTCACCCGGCTTGCCTTCGCCCGCGAAATTGCCCGCGGCGAGCTGGTACACGTGCCCTTGGCCAACGCCGATGTCGCCGAGCTGAAACTCGCCATCCTGGTCCAGCGCGACCGCCGGCTGTCGCCCGCCGCCGACAGTTTTGTCGACTTCATGACCGCCCGGTTTCTGGCGCTCTGAGCCGCTTTCCAGTCTTTGCAACAAGTGCGCCGCCGTCTATAGTGCCGCGCCGCAGGAGGGTTGGCCGAGTGGTTTAAGGCGCACGACTGGAAATCGTGTTCACGGGGAACCGTGTCGAGGGTTCGAATCCCTCACCCTCCGCCACGGCTTAAATTATTGATATATAAGGGAAAATTCTGCTTATGACACCCCGGAATCAGTGCGACACTTCGGGGGGTTAGCGAGCAAGCGCATCGGCGCTACCGTCACGGGAGACCAATGAGTCCCGTGTGTGAGGCCGAGACAACCCGAATATCTCTTTTCGCGGTTTGAGTGGCACGGTTCGAGTGATGCCGTGGCGCTCATGCATGGCGCCCGCACGTATTCACCGTCCGCGATTATCAGAGCGTCGGTGAGGTTGGACGGAAGTGCGATTCAGATGAAGCCGAATTGTGAGCGCTGTTCGTCCCAATCTATGGGCACGTGCGTGTACCTCACCAGTGAACGGGCGGTGAGAGTTGCCGGATGGCGGCCATGGAGAATCGCTTGTGTGATTGTGGGCGCGAGAAAACTTAGTCTCAGCAAACGTGTAAAGTGAGAGCTGCTTACGCCGGCCTCGTTTGCCATCTCAGATATTGGACGACCGCCACGACCGAAGATTGTTTGGATTTCATGTGCTCGGGCCATCAGCTTGAGAAGGCTGGCATTCGGTTTGGTTCCGGATCGTTTGTTCGGACTTTCTATCAAGAGCTTCTTTTCTATCCCTGTTCGTTTCAACTTTGCCGCGATCGTCAGAACTAGGGTAGGCTCGTTGGGCAGGAGCTTTGGTTCGTGAGCGCCGATCTCGCCACCGTTTCGGAGGATATTGACCAAGTGGGCGACACGGATCGCTATCTCCAGTTCTGCGGGTTTCAGCGTAATTCGTACGATCAGACCCTGGAGCCATTCGCGTTTCTCCGCAGCAGACATGCTTGGCCACCGCTCCGCGACGCTGGAAGCCACAGCGACAGGCGTTTCGAACTCATGCGCTTCGGAAATCATCACAGCTAGCGCACTGTAAAGCTCCCTTTCATCCTTTAGGAAAGAGACCATCTTCTCCTCGACGAGGCGTTCGACGTCGCCCGCTGGTACCCGGCGAGCAGCATCTGACGCCTTCGGCCGTCCTCGCTTGATCAGCGAGTGGGTGACGTAATAACGGTAGCGTCGGCCTTTCTTGTTGGCATGCGTGGGCGTCATGCGCTCGCCGCTGTCGTCAAAGATCAAGCCCGCCAGCAGGCTGGGTTCCCTGGCCGTGACGCCAGTCGCTCGCGCGACGCGGTTCGAGGCAAGCATGCTTTGAACCTTGCTCCAAAGGTCCTCATTAATGATTGCCTCATGCTCTCCGGGATAGCACTTGTCCTTGTGGACGATTTCGCCGCGGTAGATCGGATTCTGAAGCATCAAATAGAGCGCGCCCCTGGCGAGCGGCTTGCCGCCTGTCTGACGTCCATATCTGTCGACACGAATCTTACTGACGATCCCGTCTTGTTCCAATTCATCCTTTAGGGCTTGGACGGAACCAAGTTCGGCATAGCGACCGTAAATGTAACGCACCGTCTCAGCCTCCCGGGCATTAACGATGAGTTTCCGGTCATCGACATCGTATCCCAAGGACAGCGGCCCGCCCATCCACATGCCCTTCTTCTTCGAGGCAGCAATCTTGTCACGGATACGTTCCCCCGTGACCTCACGTTCGAACTGTGCAAAGGAGAGCAGCATGTTGAGCGTCAGCCGTCCCATCGAGGTCGTGGTGTTGAACTGCTGCGTCACGGAGACGAAAGATATCCCTCGTGTGTCGAACACGTCGACGATCTTGACGAAGTCGCCGAGTGAACGCGTTAGCCGGTCGACCTTGTAGACCACCACAGTATCCGCTCGCCCGGCCTCAATATCCGCGAGCAAACGTATAAGGGCGGGACGGTCCATCGTCGCGCCCGAGACACCTCCATCGTCGTACATTTCCGGGAGCGCGATCCAACCCTCATTCTTCTGACTCTGGATGAAGGCCTCGCAGGCCTCGCGCTGCGCGTCGAGGGAGTTGAAATTCTGCTCCAACCCCTCTTCGGAGGACTTGCGGGTGTAAATCGCGCAGCGGCAGGCGGTTTCTCCATTCGCGCGATTACCCTTCGGCCCACTCCTTGCCCGCAAAGGGTATTGGACTTTGGTGCAAGCCGAAGAAGCGCGGCCCAGACCAGTGCGCTCCTGTGATTTCGCGCGCGATCGCCGAGAGCGAACCACGATGTTTTCCGTTCCATTCGAACCCGTCCTCAAGCACCAGAATGGTGTGGGTTTCACCACGCCATTCACGCACGAGCCGCGAACCCGGCTTCGCGCGGATCGCAGCACTTTCGGATACGTCCCCATTCTTCCCGAGTTCCACGGTGATGGCCGCCAACTTACGTTTCTGGGCTGACGTCAAGCCGCCATAGACCCTTTCTTGGAGCTTCCAGGCAATTGCCAAGACCAGCAGATCCCGCCTGATACGCCGGGGCGCTTGCGAGCGATAGAGCCGCCGCCACTCAGCACGAAGATCGACCGTTGCCATCTCCGGCAGCGCGGCGAGACTGGCGGCCAGGTCCGTTGCAGCGGCCGTGTGCTTCGCCGATGCGTCCCTCGACATGGCGTTCATTCTCCGGCTGCTTCGATGCGGTAGCGCCTCGGCCCACGCTCGGATTTCTCGGAGACGAGACTCACACCGGGCAACTTGCGGACCGTGCCGGCAAGAAAGCCGCGAACGCTATGCGCCTGCCAGCCCATTGCGTTCTGCATCTCCGCGATACTGGCGCCTTTGGAACGCTCAAGAAGTGAGAGTGCGATATGCTTCTTCGTCTGCGGCCGCCGACGCCCGCGGGGCGCGGCCGCCTTTGCCTTTGTACCAGACGTGGTCACCGACTTCGGGGGCCGAAGGATTCTTTTGGACATCATGGTCTCCGTGGTTGTGGCACCGCGGCCGTTGCGCGCGGTTCCCACTGCCGTAAGCCCCGGTAATTGCGCGGCCGGGGCCGGATTTGGCCATGGAGAGGTTCATCCGTTCGTAGCAGTGACGCTCTGTTCGCCAAGAAAGTCCAGTCGAAATACAGCGTTGGCGGCAAGTTTCTGTGAGGTCGACTTGTTGAACGACTCCGGGAATTTCGCGGAGCTATATCAAGAGGTCGGCGGTTCGATTCCGCCTGGCTCCACCAATCCCCTACCTGCTACGAAGCGGTAACCAGGCGAAAATCCAAAGGTCGCCAAAAGTGTCCGTGTTATCAGGGGTTTAAGGCTGATTCCCACAGATGTCCGGTAGGTCTCAGCGGACCGGAGAGATGAGATTCGGGGGTATTCGGGCGCCATTCTCTGCGGGCCGATGATCCTGTCCTCTCCAGCCAAGAGCGATGCCCTTTGATGCCAACCGATGCGCGACACCGTGGAAATGACTTACGCCTATAGCGGCGAGAGGGCCGCAGCGGCGAGAGGGCCGCAGCGGCGTAGCGGTGTGCTTTTTTCGGAAAGATGTTCCGCTCAGACGAGACCGAGCAGCGCACGCTGGGCGTGCCATTCGGCCGGTAGGCTCGGGAGTTTAAGCAGACGCTCCGTGGTCAAATCGTGCGGTTCGCCCCCTTTGAGGATCGCTTCCGTGATGTCGGGCGCGAGAAACGCCAACCGTATGGTGCGGGCCACATGACGTTGGTCGATGCCATAGCGGTTGGCGATGTCCTTGTATGAAAGACCCGCTTTGAGATCATCGACCCAGCAATGAGCGCGGGCGATCGACTTGATCAATGATGGATCGGGCTTGGTGCTTTCGGCGTCTTTGACCTGACCAAGAATGATCTTCTTGCCGTGCCCACACCGTTTAAGCTGGAAGGCACGCGTGATTACGTGGATGTCCATGTCCGAGTGACGATTGTCTGTGCCACCGGCTTCATGGTCAGAGACCAAAGCGCGTAAACCGTCAACATCAATGTGCAGTTCGATCCGAGCTACACCGATCACAATTTTTCTCAGCAGCCGTGTTAGAACACCAGGACAGGGCTGGGTCTTTAATTCGTCCGCGAGAGTGCCGGCCCGTACAAGATTGGCTTCGAAAGCAGACAGGTTGGCGGTCGGCAGAAGTGCTGCCATGGCAGGCTGATCCGTGAGAAGCAGTGTGATCTCAGCAGTAACCAGCGTCTCAATCTCGTGGGCAGGCAGAGTCGTGTCGGGCGCGACATAATAGCGGTGACGCCGACCCTGTCGGTTGGCATGGCGTGGGCAGAACCGGACACCTTGAGCGTCTTCCAGTAGGCCTGCGAGAAGGCTCGGTGCCTTGGCATTGGATCTGGTGGATCTCTCGATGCGGTTGGCATCGAGTTGGGCCTGAACCCTGTCCCAAAGGGCCTTGCCGATGATCCCTTCATGCTGCCCTTCATGGGTCCGGTCTTTGTGCCGGATCCGGCCGATATAGATGGGGTTCTGAAGCAGAGAGTAAAGAGCACCGCGTGTGAAAGGGAAACGGTGACGTTTGAAAGAAAGTTGGCGCATTGCCTCAGCCTAATATCGAGCACGCCGCCCTGTCTGTTGCTGCTGTGTTAGGGTTTTAGTGCGGACGGTACCCCGTCCCCCACCCAGGGCCTGAACCCGTTGGTCGGCTTGGAGCCCGTCCGCGTTCGACACGTAAACCTGAACAGTTGCCTGGGACTGATGATCCCGTACGACAAGGACAGGAGCCCGAACCATGTCACAATTCGTCTTTGGTTGCGATCTCTCTATGGACCGTATTGATGTTCATGATCATTCAAAGGGAGTCGACTTTTGTGTTGCCAACATTTCCGCTGATGTTGCCTCTTTTGTCAGTGATCTGCCGACTGATGCGACGGTAATTTTTGAAGCGACGAGCGGCTGTGATCGGAATTTGATGGACCGACTTGATGAGGCGGCGCACCGCTACATACGCATCAATCCGCGTCAGGCGCGAGAGTTTGCTCGTGCGCGGGGCGTGCTCGCTAAAACCGATCGTGTGGATGCGCGGGTTCTGGCAGATATGGCGGTGCAGCTCAAGCCGCGTACGACAGAACCAACAGATCCTGTTCGTGCACAGATCTCGGAATTTCTCGTGCGCCGGCGGCAACTTGTCGAGATGAAAAAGGCGGAGGCATGCCGTTTACGAGCCATCCAAGCGGCAGCTCTCGTTGCTGGTATTCATGCCATGATCCAAATGATCGAAGAGCAAATCGTGGCCTGCAATGCTCTGATCGACACACTGATCAAATCCGTTCCAAAACTCGACAATGCGGCGCACCGTCTGCGCGCGGTGCCGGGTGTCGGCGCCGTAACATCGGCTACTTTGATTGCCAGCTTACCGGAACTGGGCACACTCGACAGACGGGCTATCGCGGCACTGGCGGGGCTCGCGCCGCTTGCTCGAGATTCCGGCAAGTTCCGAGGAAAGCGCAGAATATGGGGCGGCCGGCGTCGGGTCCGCGAGGTGCTGTACATGGCGAGCCTAAGCGCCAACCGCTGGATCCCACGGTTTAAAGACATGCGGGACAGGATGCGCGAAAGCGGCAAGGCGCCTAAGACCATACTAATTGCTATTGCAAGACGACTGCTTGTCACACTCAACGCAATGTTCAGAGACGATACCGACTTCAAAGTCATTGCGTAAACAATACAGTTGCCGACCAGCCAATTTAACGTGACAAAGCCCTCCGGCGTTTTAAATTGACATGTGTCAGCGTCATCCTGGGCGCGTTGTGTAGATTAGTCTTCCTTGGGTCCGTTGGGCTACGGAAGGGGTGAAAGCCTGAGCATGGTCGATACGGTGCCTTAGTTTAATGGCTAGTGTTCCGATCGAGACACTTTGTTCCCTGGAAACCGAGGTAAGCTATGGCCTTCATCCCGAAATGTGGGAATAATATGTTGGAATCGCAACACTAGGACCGGAACATTATACGCCACCATAGCTGAAAAAGTATGAATTTGATACCTGTACACCGGATCGCTATCTTACGTCCGTACGCACAATTCCTTGCTGATGTGGGCGCTCCCGTTGAACTTGGATTTCAGCGAGTTGGTTTGCCTTTTGGGGCGATTGAGAATGTCGATAGTTATGTTCCCTCGCAACGGTTCTATTCGTTTCTCATCGATATGGCGCGCCGGGAAGGAATTGAGGACCTCGGCCTTAACGTGGGGCAAAAGTTTGGCGCGGACAATATTGACCCGAAAATGTCCATGCTGCTCCGTCAGTCGCCATCGCTTTTTCAAGGTATCCTTAAAGCTTCCGACTTGGGCAACGGGTCCGTCTCCCAAATAAAAATGGGAATCTTGCTGCCTCTACACAGTTCGAGTACCTATTTCTATTTCTACCCGAGCTGTGGCTCGGTCCATCCGGTTGTTCGACATATCGGCTGGTTCGGCATACAAATACTCATCGGTATCGTTCGTGTGTTTTCCGGTCCGCATTGGCAACCGACCGAGATCGGTCTGATGATGCAAAACGGACCTCATCGTGGTATACGCGAACAGTTCCGTAACGTGCGTATGCGGGTATCACGACCCTGCTTTTACATCAAAATACCCAAAGCGCAGCTTGGTATTCCACCGTTGAACTTTGATGCTGCTGAAACGGCATTCAACTTCGAGCACACGTCAGACGATTTTGTCAGCTCACTCAGACAGACCTTGCATGCCTACGTCGAGGAACGCGATCTGAGTATCGAGTTCGCTGCGGAGTTGTGTCTTATCAGTAAGCGCAGCCTCCAACGTAAACTCCAGAATATGGGCACCTGCTACTCCGAGGTGTTGGATATGGCGCGGTTCGATGTCGCCAGTCGGATGTTGCAAGACCCCAATATGAATGTGCTCAATGTCGCGCATCGGCTACGCTACAGCAATCCGACGCATTTCTCGCGGGCCTTCCGGCGGATTGCTGGCCTCAATCCGCGTGATTATCGCAAGGCTCATATTCGCTAACCAGTCGATTGTTAAGAAGCCAATTTGAGTGTTGAGAGCGTCTAACACGCGTCCAGTTCTGGGTCGCTGATTTCGGACACAGTGGCCTTTGATCAGTTGGCTTTTGATGGGCGGTTATGGGTACTGATATTGTGTCTGTCGGGCCATAATTGCTGCGATAATTCCGCATAAAAGATATCTCAGCCACCTAAGGGTGAGGCGGAAGTTATAACCGACGGCGGTCATGACGGCGTTGATCTGGTCGCCGAGGCGGCATTTGAGGAAGTTTCGGTCGAGATGACCATCGGTTTTGCAGTGGCCGATGCCGGCCTCTATGGCGGATCGTCGTCGAAGTTCCTTCTTGATCTGACCGTGGACACCGCGCTTTTGTCCTGAGCGGAAGATCCGGTTGGGCCGGGACGCGTCGTGGCCGCGATAGCCCTTGTCGACATAAACCCGTTCGATGTCACGACCGGTCAATGCTTCGGTTTCGGCCAACACCTCGCGCAGCGTATGGCCATCGTATGGATTGCCGGGCAGTGCTTTGGCATGAAGGATGAACTGTCCGCCCTTGGCCCGCTTGTTGGTGGTGGTGAGTGAGACTTTGACGCCGAACTCGTAAGCCGATACAGTGCTATTCCTGCCTAGCTTCCACACAACCAATCTCACAACACTCGTTGAGAGGCAAACCCGCTTCGCTATTGCCCTCAAGCAGGACAATAAAAAATCGGCGCCGGTTGTGGCGGCCGTCAGAGCCACCATGGATCGACTGCAACTACCGTCGACCGAGCCTATCACTTTCGATCAAGGATCAGAGTTCGCCCATTTTCGGAGCCTCGAAAGAGGTCGAAAATACCAACGGCGAAAAATCAAAACCTACTATTGCGCCCCCAGTTTACCCTGGCAAAAGGGTGGCGTCGAAAACTTCAACAAACGCCTGCGACGATACCTGCCGAAAAACGTCGATATCAGGCCCCTCAAACAACGCACCGTCAACAAAATCATCCGGTGGATGAACAACACACTGCGAAAGTGCTTCGACTTCATGACGCCTGCCGAGGCATTCTCAAATAACTGTCGCGCTTCTATTTAGAACGTGCCCAGGGAACTTAACCACTTCCAAGAAGTGGCGTCTCTGGAGCGCTTCTTCGCAAGTGCTGCATTATCGGAGTGATTATTCCGGCTCGGAGAAACACGTAGCTTTGAAAACCGACCAAATCGCGCCAATCTGGCCGCGCAACATTGCAAGAGATTCGTTTTTTGAACGATGGTGTGGTCTGCATTCCAGCGGACGAGACAGGTAAGGATCCTTGGGTGGCGGCACTAGTGAGTGTTTAAATGGCGCGTTGTCAGACTAACGATGCAGGTCTGGTACAGCAGCTCGATGCTCGGTCTGGTACAGCAGCTCGATGCTCGGCGTCTGTGTCGGGCGTCCTGATCTCCTGGCTTTTCCTGGTGGGTTGTATTTTAGTGGCGCTGTCGACGGCCGGCGTAGCGCTTGCAGGTCCGAATTCTGAGATGCGCCGTGGCATGGACCGAGACGACTTAGGTAATCCAACCGAACCATCCACCCTGCTGCGACGGATTGACAAACGGAACACAGAAAAGGACTCCGTCATCTCAAAATCCCCGCTCGGCTGGCTGCATGACGGGACTGAAAAAGCGAAACAGTCATTGTACGACGCGACCGGTCTAAAGTTGGGTGCCGCCTTCGCGCACGTCTTCCAGGGAATAACCGATGCGATTGGGAATGAGGACGAGGCCGGAACCGCGTCGACCATGGATCTGCTAGGAACCTGGGGGCTGATCAACAAGGGAGAACCCACCGAGGGTCAAGCGGTTTTTCATGTGCAATCACGTTGGAGCTACGGAACAACGGGTCCCGAAACTTTGGGATCAAACAGCCTTGGCAGCATTCTTGGGACTGCAGATACCTATTCGAAGTACGACGACACATTTGTCTTGAGAAACTTGTACTGGCGTCAAGGCTCTCCGGAAACGGGATGGGTATACAGAGTGGGTAAAATTACGCCAGATGCCCTTCTGTCCTCGTCGACCCACTTAGATTCCCAAACTACCTTTTTACCGAGTGGGGGCACCGGGCCTTTCGCAATCGCATTGCCAGATTCGGGATTGGGTGCTGTGGGGGCCTGGTATTTCAACGATCGAGCGGCACTGGCGGTGCTCGTCTCGGATGCCAATGCCGATCGCTTTGACTTTGGAGATATCGGCGAAGGCGACATCTTCAAAGCAGCAGAAATCCTCGTCAAGGTCGCTCCTAAGACGCCCAATGCCCCTTACTCTAAATTGACCCTATGGCAAACGGACGGCACGAAGGACGGTCAAGCGCGCAACGCGAGTTTCGGCCCTGACGGATGGGGCTTCTTCGCCATGCATCAGCAGGAATTGACCGCTGACGGCCGGGCGATAGCGATCTTGAGGTATGGCAAGAGCTTTGATGATTCTGCGGTCTATGAACAGCAAGCAGGAGCGCACTTCCTGCTCTATGAGCCTCGTCTAGTGACACGTCTCAAGAACGACCTGATCGGTGTTGCATTCAACTGGGCGAAGGCACCCGTAGACGGTTCGCGAAGCGAATATAGTGCTGAGGTTTTTTACCGTTTTCCGCTCTTTCCGGAGGTAGACACGACTTTGAGTTACCAATCGGTCATCAATCCCGCTTTGACCCGCGAGGTTGACCATGCCTCGGTGCTCAGCCTCAGAATTCGGGTAGTATTTTGATTGTGCCTTGTGTTTGGAGAGAGGCCGGTTTCGGCCATAGGCCTTAACCGCTGGATCGAGTGTTGAGAGAAGTTGATCAAATAAGGAGAAACGACCATGAAACGCCGGGATTTCGTGAAAGCGTTACCGTTGACGGCACTCGTGCCCGTCGCACTCGCAGCAGTAGCCAAAACGGCCGGGGCCGCGGATGCCCTACCCCAAGACACCGTCGCCAGAAATACCCAGATCGCGCAGGCCAAGGGTGGGGTCGCGTCCGGTGGGTCGGGGACCCGTGATCTTCCGGGCTATGCGGAGAATTTTCTCACCTCCGATATGGCAGGCTTAGGGCCGGATGGTAAGCCGACGGGGCAGACAGCGGCTTTTACCGGTTCATCCAAAGCAAATGCCGTGGCCGAGGCGGCCATCAAGCACAAGATGAAGCTGACCACGGAGGAAGAGGCCATCCTCAAGGGCTCGGAAGGCCCGGAGAAGGCCAAGCTCATGCAGATCGTGGTGAAAATGGGTAACACTTTTGGCGCCGAGAAACTCGTAGAACTCGGTGGTGCGCCGCACAGCAACATGTACATCGGCGCCGGCTATTTGTCGTCGATGATCAAGATGCTGGATGAATGCGCCAAAGCCGGGCTCAAGTCTTATGCCCCTTACACGGTCAACCCGCGCCCCTATGACGTCTACAACGTCCAGAACAATGCCAAGGACATGGAACTGATCTACGAGGGCTATCCGCTGCAGAAGGACCTCGATTACGTGCATTCCCGCCTCGGGGCGCCGGACCTGAACCTCAGAACCTGCGCCTGTTATCTCGACGAGGTCGGCAACGCGCCGAAGCCGGGGACCTACGTGGCCTGGGCGGAATCCTCCGCCGTGAACTTCGGTAATTCGGCTCTCGGCATTCGGACCAACCGTAATGGTGCTGGCATGGTCGAGATTAGCGCCATGCTCGGCAAGGCGCCCTTGTTTGGGCTGATGACCGACGAGGGGCGCAAGGCCCAGTGGCTGGTGGAGGTCAAGACCTCGAAAGAGCCGGACTGGGGTGCAATCGGTACTGCCATTGGCCGAAAATGCGTCGAGGACGTTCCCTACATCACGGGGCTCGACAAGTATTTCAAGGGTGGCAAGGTCACAGCCGACAACCTGCACCTGCTGAAAGCCATGGGCAGTGCCACTGCGTCATCCGGCGCCGTCGGACTCTATCACGTGGAAGGCGTTACTCCCGACGCAAAGGAGAAAGGGAAAAAACTGCTGCTCAAGGGATACAAGACCTACGTCATCGACGACAAGGAGCAGACGCGGATCATCGACACCTTCCCGAACCTCTGGCCGAAAAAGGATGATGATCCCACAGCCGCCTTCATCGGCTGCCCGCACAATTCCTACCACGAGGTCATCAAGTGGGGGAAACTCGTGACCGCAGCGCTCGACAAGGCCGGCAAGAAGGAAACCGCCATCCCGGTCTATATGTTCATGCCCAACCCGGTGCGGGCACGCGTCATCGAGGAAGAGGGCGAGCTGGCCAGCAAGATGCTTCGGGTCGGCATGCGCTCCACCAATATGTGCAGTGTCAGTTATGCCGGCATGAAGGGCTTCTCCGACCGGGTACGCGGAATCACCAATTCCGCCAAGACTCGCAACTACTCGACCCTCAGGTATTTCCCTGACGAGATCCTTGTGCAGGCCATCGTCACCGGCAAGATTCCGAAGGGCGCCTGACCATCCAGAGTAGCCGAGCGCGACCCATTAGAAGAATTCAGACGGGAGAACTGACATGGCGAAAAATTTCAAAGGGCGTCCCCTGCTTTCCGGCAAGCTGGAGGGCAAGGCGCTGGTCTCGAAACAGCCGTTCAACTTGACCGGCTCTTACTTGAAAAACATGTTTGCTGGTGAAACCAAGACTGCGCCGTGCACCGATCAGGCCAACAAGGATCTGTATGAAAAAGACCTCAAAGGAGCCATTCTCTGCACACCCCAGACCGTCGGCTCCACCATGGGAGCCGGGACCATATTGATGGTGAGTTCGCTCGGCGTACAGCCGAAGGCATTCCTGTTTTCCTCGCACATCGACAGCATCTCTGCCGGCGGACTCTTCATCGACGACATCTGGAACAAGAAACGGGTTACCACCATCGATCTACTCGGCGATGAGTTCCTCAAGGCCGTCAAGACGGGCGATCCGATCGTTGTCCACGAGGACGGCACCGTTGAGGTCGGCTGACGCCGACCGCCGAGCCGATGGCATGAAAGAACGCCGCGACGGAGGCGTGATGTGGCGGCACCATAGGAGAGAATTGTAGAGATGAAGAAAACTAAACAAGATAAACCGAAACTGAACAGGCGCGAATTCGCCGCGACTCTGGCCGGTGCCGGGGTAGTGCTGGCGGCGGGCCCAGCGGTTGCCGGACCGGCGACCTCCAACATGCGCAGCAATTTCGCATTCAAGAAAGATGAGACACCGGTGATCCTCGAAGTCGCGATCAATGGCTCGACCACGAAGAAGGTCAACCCAGCTGCGCCTGAGACGGCAGCGGAAATTGCGCAAGAAACGATAAAGTGCCTGGATGCAGGCGCTACCATTGTGCACGCGCACAGCGGCAAGCCGAGTGATAACGTGGCGGATGCCGTCCAGGCATACGTCGACGCCTTCACGCCAGTCCGTAAGAAGCATCCGTATGGGATCATTTACCCGACGGCGAACTTCGACCCGGCGGTCTATCACAAGAACCGTACCGTCTGGCCGCCGGAGATCCAGAGCGGGCACTACCGCCCACTGGCGGAGGCGGGCCTGGCCAATATGATCCTGCTCGACACCGGGGTCGCCCCGCTCGCGGTCTACGACAAGAACGGCCTGATCCCAGAGAAGAACTTCTGGTGGTACGGCTTCTGGCCAGGTGACAACAAGATCGTTTTGGACACCTGCAGCGAACTCGGCTGCGGGGCCTCGATCTCGGTGTTCGAGCCAGGCTGGATGAAGAACGTCGTCGCCATGGCGAAGGCCGGGATCCTGCCCCGCGGCTCGAAGCTGAACATCTACTTCGCCGACTACGGCTTCGCGGCCTTTGCACCGCCGATCCCCGAGGCGCTGCAGCTCTACCTTCACATGATCGAGGGATTGGATCTGAAATGGTCCGTCGGCTTGATAGGCAATGACATCATGGAGACACCTCTTGCTCAAATGGCGCTCGAACGGGGCGGCAGCTTTCGCGTCGGCCTCGAGGACTGGGGCACGGGTCCGGGCAATCTGGAGCAGATGGCGCGCGCCAAGGAGATGATCAACAAGGTCGGCCGGCCCATTGTCTCCGGCGACGAGGCGATCACCTATCTCGACATTCCGTTTCCGGCGACGCGGCCCCAACGCTAGGCCATACGCCGCTTAGACCGTTACCAAACACAGAACCAAGGGAGTGAAATCATGACAGACAAACATCCCACGCAGGAATTTCAAGACAGCCTGGAGAGCAGGGTCGCTGATTCCGATCCGATGGAGTTGGATGGCGGGCTTGGTCGCCGCAATTTTCTGACGACCGGGGCGGCCGGGGCGGCAGGCCTAGCCGCCGCCGGACTGGGTATGAACACGGCATCGGCCAAAACGATCATTCCGGGTGAGACGCTCAAGACCAACGCGACCAAGGGCGGCAATCGCGTTGCCATCATCAACGACGCGCTGCTGCAGATGGGCCCGCCCCTTGCGCGCGGCTTCGCGAAGCAGGGCTACAATCTCGTCATCGCCCAGCCCGTCAAGGGCTTGGTCAAGGAACTCGAGGGGCACGGCGCGAAGGTCGTCGTCGTCCCCGGCATCGAGCAGGAGGGGCCGAACGACGAGAGCCGGCCGGATTCCACTCAGAAGCTGGTCGATGCCGCCATGGAGAACTTCGGCGGGTTCGACTCGGCCTACATCAGGACCGCAATACATACGACCGGCGACATCTTCAAGCTCAACGCCAAGGACATGCAGAAGCTCTACGAGTCGAACTTTCTGGCGGTGATCTATTCGCTCCAGTCCTTGCTGCCGCCTCTCATGGACAAGGGCGCCGGGCAGGTCCTGATCCTGACCAGCGCGACCGGCAGCAAACCGTTCTACGACGTGCTCGGCTACAGTTGCATGCGCGCCGCCGCCAACATGGCGGTCCGCTGCGCCGCCATGTCGGCGGCGCCGAAGGGCGTTTGCGTGAACGCGTTTGGCACGAACTTCCTCAACTATCCCGATGCTATAAAGACCCTGGGCGGCCCGGAGAAGTTGAAGGAGGTCGCCAAACACATTCCGGTGGGACGGCTTGGCGAGCCGGAAGAGGCCGCCCATCTCGCCATGGCTCTGCTGGACGGGCGCAACATGTACACGACCGGCAGTTTCTTCCCGGTTGCCGGCGGGTACAACAACGCCATCGACTCGGTCCATTTCACCTGATGGCGAAGCGCGGACACTGAGGTACTGGGACGTTCGGTGGGTGGACCAAATGGCTCGCCCACCGACATGCCTGGCAGATCGAAGCGCGCATCGATCCCTCCTTGCGACCCGAGCCCGCAAACTGACACGAAGCTTTACACATGAAAATATCCGGCAAGAAAATCGCCAAGATCGCCCTCGCATCGCTGATCGTGGCTTTCGTCGTCTTGCAGCCTGCTCCCGAGGCCCGCGCCGACTTTTCTGCGCAGGACAAGGAAGTCCTGGCGGCCATCGAAAAGGTGGCGCCGACAGTCGAGCAGATCGGCAAAAAGCTCTGGGACCTGGCCGAAGTCTCCCTCCTCGAGGTCAAATCGGCCGCCTATCTGAGGGACCTGCTGAAGAAAAACGGCTTCACCATTACCAAGGACAAAGCCGGGGGCGTTCCCACGGCCTTCGTCGCGGAATACGGATCGGGCGAGCCGAAACTCGGCATCATGCTCGAGTACGACGCACTCCCCGGCCTGGGCAACGCGGCCGTCCCAAAGCAGCAACCGCGTAAGGACGGTGTCACCTCCGGGCATGGCTGCGGCCACAACCTCATCGGTGCCGGGGCGATGGGGGCCGCGCTCGCGCTCAAGCGCCTGATGGAGGAGAAGCGCATTCCCGGCACGCTTCGTGTCTATGGTGGCGCGGCGGAAGAGTCAGAAGGCGCCAAGGTCTTCATGGCCCGCGCTGGGCTCTTCGACGATCTTGACGCCATGCTCCACTGGCACCCGATGGACGGCGCGCGTGTGGCACAAGTGCGGATGGCGGCGGCCCAGCATATGTACATCGAATTCAAGGGAAAACCGTCGCATGCCGGGATGGCGCCGTGGCAGGGCCGCAGCGCTCTCGATGGCGCCGAGATCTTCACGCATAGCGTCAACATGATGCGTGAGCACGTCGAGCCCTCGGCGCGCATCCACTACATCATCAAGGAAGGCGGGAAAGCGACGAACGTCGTCCCGGATCGCGCCGTCGTCCTGCTCACCTATCGGGATGCCGACCGTAAGCGGGTGGAACGGGGTGTCGCCTGGATCAAGAACATGGCAAAAGGCGCTGCCCTGGCAACCCAGACGAAAGCACTGGCGGTCGATTACTTCGGGATTCATGATTTGCTACCGAACACACCACTTGCAGAACGGATGCAGAAGCATTTCAAGGCCGTCGGCCTGCCAAACTACACGGCGGAGGAGAAAAAATTCGCCACCGAACTCCAAAAGGCCGCCGGGTTGAAACCGACGGGAATGGCCAAGCGGGTCGAGCCTATTCCGGTCAACCTCAGTCGGGGTGGATTTACCGACGTTGGCGATGTCAGCTACATCACCCCGACCATGGGCGTCGCCGTCCCGGGCGTTCCCCGGGGCGTCGGTCTTCACACCTGGATGGGGACCGCCAGCCACGGTACCAGCCTGGGCTTCAAGGGAGCCGTCACGGCGGCGAAGGTTCTGGCGCTAACCGGCTTTGATCTTCTAACCGATGCCGAGTTGCGAAAGCAGGCCAAAGCGGACTTCGACAAACGGACCGAGGGCTATACCTACAAGTCGCCGATCCCCGACTTCATCAAGGAGCCTTCTGGTTTGCCTGACGAGATGAGGAGATTCGGAACCCGCCTGGAGTTGAAGGCGCGCGTCATGAACGCGACCAGAGATCACTTCTTTGGCGGGCGATCTCAGGGCCATTCCCACAAACATTGATCGCTTGTTTTGCTCTCTCCGTTGCCCGATTAGCGCCCTGAGATTGGGAAGTTCGGCGGGGTCGTCCAAACTATTGGGGCGCAGGGTAACCGCTGGCAGATCGTTTTGGGGGTAGTACAGAATCAATCCAACTGGCGCCCGGCCTGACTGTCCTAAAGGACGGCCAATGAGAGAGACCAATGGCCACCAAATTGCGAACGGTGAAGTAGCTTTACCAAAATTGGTGTCGAAATTTGGCATGGTAGATCGGTACGGCAAGCTATAATGACCCCGCGATCAATCGCGCCACCGAGTTCCTTTGTTGGAATTGGGGGGGGTACTGCCACCAGCCGCGAAAACCATCCTGCCGATGGATCTCATGCCGGTCATGCACTAACGTCCAAAATCGACCACTCAATGGGGGCCGACCAGTC